>JAEEGL017101388.1_pt1 | contig 18471 bp, 16 predicted proteins | sample 9134231 | NCBI WGS metagenome assembly JAEEGL01 (sample SAMN16246548, study PRJNA631951) | gut metagenome | biome: gut microbiome; feature: rumen; material: fiber-attached | host: Bos | place: Iran: Karaj | collected 2018-10 | reverse complement strand
GTAACTTCTTACCAGAATCGTAGTAGAGGTTACAAGCTTCAGTTGTAATGGTGAATCCTTGTGGGATTGGGACACCGATACTGGTCATTTCTGCTAAACCAGCACCTTTGCCACCTAACAACTCTTTACCTAAACCATGGGCTTCTTTGAAGTTGTAGATGTATTTTTTTGCCATATTATTCCTCCTATAATGACAATAATAACGTTGTGATTTCTCACACATATAAGTATATATGCGCTTACAAGCATACATAAAGAAAATTTTTTTGAAAATGCTTTCAACTAGTATGTTAAAATCTAACTTGAGGTAAAAATATGGAAAATCCTTTAGTACTTACAATAGATTTTGGAACTCAGTCAGTCCGTGTTGGTTTAGTTAATAAACAAGGGGAAATTGAAGCTTTAGAAAGAGCAAAATATGAACCAGCTTATTTTTCACCAAAACCAGGATACGCTGAACAAGATCCAGAATTCTATTTTGAAAACCTTTGCAAATGCACGAACAAGCTCGTCAAAGCAAACAAAGATAAAATGGACAGAGTCATCGGTATTTCGATGGCGTTCTTCAGAGACTCTGTCGTTCCTGTTGATAAAGAAGGAAAGCCACTTAGACCCGCAATTCTTTGGTTAGATGAAAGAAGAGCAGAAGATAAAAATAAGCTCCCAGCACTTAATAGAGCAATTTTTAAACTTATTGGAATGGGCCCAACAATTGATCTTAATAGAAAACGTTCTATGGCAGTTTGGATTCAAGAAAACGAACCAGAATTATGGGAAAAAACCGATAAATTTATGTTTCTATCAACATATATTAACAAGAAATTAGTTGGCGAATTCGTTGATTCAGTTTCTTGCCAAGCTGGTCACTTACCAATCGATTTCAAAAAAGGTCACTGGTACAAATCTGATAAACATATCAAAGGTTCTATGTTCGGTGTCCCTGGCCGTATGCTCTGCAAACTTGTTAAAGCAGGTAACGTTCTTGGAACGATTACATTAGAAGCTTCAAAAGCAACAGGTTTACCATTAGGCATGGCAGTGTTTGCTGGTGGTTCAGATAAATCTGCTGAAACATTAGGGTTAGGCGTTGTTGATGATAAGACTGCAGCAATTTCCTATGGAACAGCTTGCACAGTTGAAGTCCCAATTGAGAAATATTCTGATGCTGAGCCATTCCTTCCATCATACCCTGACATCATTAAAGGTTATAACCTTGATGTTCAAATCTATCGTGGTTATTGGATGCTAAATTGGTTTATTAAACAATTTGGATCTGAAGGTCCAACCGTTGAAGAAATGATTGTTGACGGAAATTTAATTCAAAAATTCAACGATGAAATGGCAAAAATCGAACCTGGATGCAACGGTCTTGTTTTACAACCATATTGGGGACCAGGTTTAAGAAGACCTTTAGCAAAAGGAGCTATCGTTGGTTTCTCAGACATGCACACAAAGATGCATATGTATCGCGCTATTATCGAGGGCATCGCATTTGCGTTACGTGAAGGGTTAGAGCTTTTTGAAAAGAAGAGACTTCATCATGTTGTTGATGTTTTAAGAATATCTGGTGGCGGATCACAAAGTGATTTAATCTGCCAAATTACTGCAGATATCTTTAATAGACCAGTTTCAAGAATTCAAACCTACGAATGTTCTACATTAGGATGCGCTATGTCAGCATTTATTGCTCATGGTGACTTTAGAAATAAACGTGAAGCAGCAGAATCTATGATTCGTGTTTCAAAAACGTTCCAACCAAATCCTGAGAACGTTAAAAAGTATGATTACTTGTTCAATAATGTTTATATGAAGGTCTATCCTCAACTAAAGGACATTTATAAAAATATTAAAGAATTTGATGACCAAAACTAGTTTGTTTACGAAGTAACTGCATTACAGTTTCACTTGAAGGCACCTTGATATCAGGGTGCTTTTCTAATAGAAATGTTAAATAGACTCCCTTAAGGAGCAAGAAAATAGAATCAGTAAGTTGAGCTGGATCGCCACCTATGATTGTGCCTGCGGTTTGACCATCTTTTATTAACTTTGTAAATAAAAATCTTAATGAAGTCTTATCATTTTCCCTAATAATCATGTTGAGATAACAAACATTTTCAAATTTATCTTTAGAAACATCTAACAAAACAGAAATGATGTGTTCAATTTTTTCATAACTTGAGCCTTCTGCTTTTAATAAATTTTGTCTTAATTCAACATATGTTGAAGCTTTTAATAATTTTTCAAGAATTTGATCAACGTTTTTATAGTAATGATAAACAATACCGTGAGAACATTTTGCCTTGTCTGCAATCATATCGATTGTGACCTTTTGGCCAAGTGAAAATAAAGGAAGGGCAGCTTTAAGAATCGCTGATCTTCTTTCGTCTTTCATTTCAGAAAACTGTTCCCTAGTTCTCGGCATTTTCTTCTCCTTTATGTTTTCTTGTGTAATGCACAAACAACGTTGAAAGTGCGATTCCGACGATTAATAAAATTGGTCCGAGGATGCAATCTAAAAGTTTTAGACCCTCTCCTATGTAAGCGAACATTTGAGAATTTACAAATAATGAGATTAAAGAACCAAAAATAAAACCTACAACAACATATAATGTTGCTATTCTATGATTGGTTATCATTCTATTCATTACTTTTGAAAGGATAATAAATCCCACCAATACGCCTAATGCAAATACAAATCCGAGCGAAACGTTTGGCCAGAAATTTGAAAAATCGACTAAGTTAAGAATTGGTTGATAGAATCCGATAACAAGAAGCAACATTGAACCTGAAAATCCAGGAACGATTAAGCCGGATGAGCCAAAAATTCCGACCACAAAAATAATTAAATATAGATACCATGGTCTATTAGCAAAAAGGACGTTTATACCATCATTAAACTTAAAAATTACCGAGAAAACCCCTATAATTCCTGCTAAAACGAAGCCAACAGCAAGTTGAACAATATTCCATTTAGTAGGTTCTTTCTCTTTAAGTTCATCAGTAATTCCAGGAATGGATCCAAGAATAAAACCAGCAAACAAACACACAATAGAAAACAGACAATATTTGAATGCTAACTGGAATGGAAAAACAAGAGCAGCAACAGCAATAATTGCTCCAAGTAAAAAAGGAAGCAAAATTAATAAACTACTCCAAAACTTTTTGGTGAAAAGGTTGTCTACAGCATCAACAATTCGTTTAAAAGCACCAAAAACAAGTGCGATTGTTCCTCCAGAAACGCCTGGAACTATGATTGCAGTTCCTATAGCCATTCCTGTTAAACCGTCTTTGATTGGTGTAGGTAATTTCTTTTTCATTGACGTTAATTTTAACACATTATAATTGATTGTGATATAATCAAAACAATTATGAAGCTTATCGTTGGTTTAGGAAACCCTGGCAGAGAATATGCAATGACAAGACACAATTGTGGCTTTAGAGTCATTGATGCTTTTGCCGACGCCGCACAAGTTGATATTGATAAAGAACAATTTCACGGCGTTTATGGAAGACTTAAATTTCAAGGAGAAGACATTCTTTTGTTTAAACCATTAACAATGATGAATCTTTCTGGAACGGCCGTTCAAGAAATCTCACATTATTTCAAGATTGATGTCGAAAATATTTTAATCATCTATGATGATATGGCTATTGAACCAGGAACTATTAGATTAAGATTAAATGGTTCAAGCGGTGGTCAAAAAGGCATGCAAAACATCATTGATAATTTGGGCACCGAAGAAATTAAACGTATCCGTATTGGTATTGGAGAACCTCAATTTGACTCAATTGATTGGGTTTTAGGCAAACCAAGCGGTGACGATAAAGTTAAAATTGATGAAGCAATTGAACGTGCAACAAAAGCAATACGTGAATATTTAATACACGATTTTCAAAATGCAATGTCAAAGTTTAATGGGGGTGGTACTAGTTGAGTGATGAGTTACTAAAACTGATTTCAAGTACTGATGCCGCTACCCACCTCAAAATGAAAAGTGGGAATTTTGTCGTTGATGATACTATTGGAATTTCTCTACTATTTTCCTCATTTTATAGGGAAAATCCAGGAAAATACCTACTTTTAACATCAAATTTATATGTAGCTCAAAAGGTTTCAGATTTTATCGCTTCTCTAATAGGAGAGGAGAATGTTTTCCTTTTCCCAATTGATGATATGTTAAGAAACGAAACATTAACTTCATCAAAAGAGTTGCTAGCTCAACGTCTCTATGTTTTCTCAAAAGCACTAGAGAAGAAACCTAAAATTATTGTCACGCATACATCAGCTTTGATTACTCCATTTTCAACCGTTAATGAATTTTTAGAAAGCTCTTTTGACTTTGAAGTTGGGAAGCAATATAACTTGAATGAGCTTAAAGAAAAATTAGTTAAAGCAGGTTATGAAAAAGTAAACAAAATTGATCAAACTTTACAGTTCGCAAGCAGGGGCGACATCTTAGATATATATCCAGTCTCTCATAATAATCCTATTAGAATAGAATTCTTTGGAGATGAGATAGAATCTATTCATTATTTTGATATTGCAAAGCAATTATCAAAAGAAAGTTTAACAAAAGTTCATTTCGAGCCAGCAAACGATGTCTTGTTTTCCGATTCAGAAATAAAAGAATTTAAAATCAAATTAGAGCAGCAAATTGAAAAAGACTCAAAGAACTTAAGTGATGAAAAGAAGATGCTTTTAAAACAACATTCGCTTCTAGATTATGAGCGAATTGAAAGTAGAACTTATCACACCCAATTTTATAAATATACAAGTTATATTAAGAGTCTCACAAACTCTCTTATTGACTACTTTAAGCCTGATCTAATTTTCTTATCTAATAAAGAACAAATTGAGACAACATACGAGTTTATTAATAAAGAGGCTGACAACTATTTTAGATCCCTATGTGAACAAGGAAAACAAATTAAAAACCTTGTCTTATATAAAACGTTTGAAGAAATTTTTAAATCTCAAAAAAGTATCCTTTTCTCAGGAATTTTCAGAAAAAGTTCCGATGAAATCGAATTTAGAACAAATCCTATTACATACACAAAAAGCGGCTCTGCAAACTTAAAAGTAATTTTAGGTCAATACTTAACAACATCTAAGAAAGTAGTTTTGGCATTATCTAACAAACAACAATTTGACACAGTTTTAGAGTTCTTAAAATCTGAAAAACAAGATTATGAGATTGTTCAAAACCTAGAAATTCCTAAAAAGAGAATTGGTGTATCAATTTATTCACTTGAAGAGGGCTTTGAACTTCCAGATATTGGTTTAACATACATATCTTCAAAAGAACTATTTGGCTTCCAAAATAGATCATCTAGATTTTTAAATAGATTCAAGGAGTCAACCATCCTTAGAACGTATGAAGAACTAAAACAGGGCGATTACGTTGTACATGAATATTATGGAATCGGTCGTTTTTTAGATATTGAGACGATTGAAGTTGATGGAATCCATAGAGACTTCATTCACGTTCAATACTCTGGGACTAGTACTTTATATATTCCTTTAAATCAATTTAGATTATTAAGGAAATATGCAGGCAGAGAAGGAGCAGAGCCAAAACTTTCTAATCTAAATGCAGATGATTGGGAAAAGACAAAGAAGAAGATTAAAACAAGAATTAACGAACTTGCCGATAGACTTTTCGCATTGTATTCAGAAAGAGCTCAAGGTAAAGGCTTTGCCTTTGCAAAAGATGATGATTTCCAAAAAGATTTTGAAAACGAATTCCCTTATCAATTAACAGAAGACCAAGATTCTGCTGTCAGAGCAATTAAAAAAGATATGGAGTCCAACGATGTAATGGACCGACTTCTTTGTGGCGATGTCGGATTCGGTAAAACTGAAGTTGCGTTTAGAGCAGTATTTAAAGCTATCAACTCTGGTAAGCAAGTTGCAATCCTTTGTCCAACAACGCTTTTAGCAAGACAACATTACGAACTTGCTTTAGAGAGATTTAGAAATTTTGGAGTTAACATTGCACTTATTTCAAGACTAGTTCCGGAAAGACTGCAAAAAGAATATATGAAGACAATCGCAAGAGGAGAAACTCATCTTGTTATTGGAACGCACCGCTTACTTAGTAAAGAATTTGTTTTCAACGATTTAGGATTATTGATTGTTGATGAAGAACAACGTTTTGGTGTCGAGCAAAAAGAAAGAATTAAAGAACTTAAATCAAATATTGACGTTTTATCGTTATCTGCCACACCTATTCCAAGAACACTACAGCTTTCTTTAATTGGTGTGAGACCAGTTTCTCAAATTAATACTCCTCCAGAGAACAGGTCATCAATTCAAACCTATGTTGCACCATTTAATGAAGGCGTTTGTAGAGAACTTATTGAGAGAGAATTATCGAGAAAAGGACAGGTTTTCTATATTCATAATGTAGTTTCATCTATCAATTTAGTTGCAAAAAGAATCGAAAAAGAGATTCCTTCCGCTGTTGTGGGTGTCATTCATGGAAAGATGACTAAAGAATCTATCGAAGACACAATGATGAGATTTTATGCTGGCGAGATTGATGTGTTAGTTGCAACATCAATTGTTGAAAATGGTATTGATATTCCAAACGCTAATTTAATTATTGTCGAAAACGCCGATCACTTCGGATTATCACAACTTTATCAAATTAAGGGACGTGTTGGTCGTGGTAGCAGAATCGCTTATGCTTATTTGTTCTATAATGAACAAAAAACAATGAATAAGAATGCTCAAAAACGCTTAAAAGCAATTCAAGACTTTGCTGAACTTGGTTCTGGCTATAAGATTGCCCAAAGAGATTTAATGATTAGAGGCGCTGGAGATATTTTGGGTCCAGAACAAGCTGGGTTCATCGATTCAGTGGGTCTCGAGCTCTACCTAAAACTTTTAAATGAAGTAATCGAAGAAAAGAGAACCGGCAAAGTTTACGAACCTCCTAAACCAGTTAAATTATTCCAAATTGATGCATATATTCCTGATGAGTATATGACGAAAGAAGATAAGATTGAACTTTATCAAGAAATTGAAAACACCAAAAATATTCAAGAATTAACGGCAATCAAGTCTAAATTAAGAGATGTTTACGGAAGAATTCCGCACGAAGTATTGCTTTTACTTAATAAACGAAGAATTGATATTTTGATGAACAATGAAGAATTCGATAGGGTTAACGAATATCCAGATTCGATTGAAATTGTTTTATCTGAAAAATTCTCTAGTAAGTCAGGAATTGGATCAGCTCTATTTGAGGCTGTCGCTCCTTACCTATCAAAATTATATGTAACCTATATTCACAAGACACTTAAGATTCGACTTAAAAAAGAAGATAATTGGATGAAGGATCTTTCAACACTTGTGGAGGTCGTTGTAACTCTATACCGAAAATATAAGGCAAAAACAAATGAAAAGGCTTAAGTTATCTTTAGATAAAAAGAATAAGTATGTCGTAGCATGCTCTTTTGGTCCTGACTCGATGGCGTTATTGGATGCGGCTTTAAAAGAAGGTTTGGATATTGTTGTTGCGCACGTTAATTATAGAAAAAGAGAAGCGTCTCAATTCGAACAAGACAGTCTTCAAAAGTTTTGTAAAGAGCATAGTGTTAAGTTCTACCTACTTGATTTATTAGGCGTGAAACCAGTTGGCAACTTTCAAAATTGGGCAAGAAAACAACGATATGAGTTTTTCAAAAAGATTGCCGAAAAAGAAGATGCAGACGCCGTCTTAGTTGCGCATCAACAAGACGATGTCATTGAGACATATTTAATGCAGAAAAAGCGTGGAAATTTCGTAAAAAACTATGGAATTTCTCGAGAAAATGAGCTTTTTGGCGTCTTAATTGTACGACCGTTGTTGAGCTATTCCAAACAAGAACTAAAAGATTATGATGAGTTAAACAATGTGCCTTATTCAATTGACGAATCAAATTTGGCAGACCACTATACAAGAAACAAAATCAGGCATTCAGTAGTTGAAAAATTGAGTAAGGAAGAAAGACAGAAAATCCTTAAAGAGATTGACTCAATTACAAAAAACAATGTCGAATATAAAACCACTTTCCAGAAACAAGAATTTTTGACTTTAAGTTATGAAGCAGTAATAAACTTGCTTGACCACTTTATGAAGCAAGTCAGCGAACACAGGGATTTATCAGAAAAATTTGTTTGTGAAATTAAAAAGGGTTTCGAAACAAAAACCAACCTCCGTTACAAAATTACAAATTCTGTTTGGCTTGAACTAGATTATGAAGATATTTTCATCATCAATGGATCAAAAATCACACCGTATAATCTCAACGCTGATAAGGTGGCAAAAAACGAATTTTTAGACATTGATTTTTCACATGGTGCTGAAGATAGAGGAATAGAGAAATCATTATCAAAATTTGTTGTTAAAAATTGTGAAAAATCTGATGAATTAATTATATATAATTATACTTCAAAAATTCGTAGGTTATTTATTGATTGGAAAATGCCTTTATTTTTAAGAGAAATTTGGCCTGGTATTTATGATGAAAATGATCATTTAATTTATGTCCCGAGATACCGCAAAAATTTCAAAGATGAGCACAAATCTAAATTCAAAATCGATACCGAATATTTTTTAAAATTTTAATCATTACGCATCTCTTGATTTTAGTTATCGAAAAATAAAAATAATTAAACTGTTTTACAAAACTATTTGTTTTGCTATCATTTTAGCAACGGCATTTATTTAGACTATTGCGAGAGGATACACTATGAACAACGAAGAAAATAGACAACCACGAAGAAGCATATTTAGAGCAATACTACCATACTTGTTAATTGTTTTAGCAATAGGTGCCTTTGTCTCTATCGTAATTCTTCGAAATAAATCAAAAACAAATACCATCCAAGGCGATTCAGCATCAATGGATGCATTCTTTAACAATAACGAAATCATTACAGCAGAAGTTTATCGAAAATCTGATATCGTTGAGGTTACTGGTAAATATGTAGAAAACGGTCAAAAGGAAGTAAAACAATACTCTTTTGTCGTTGATGTCGATACATTCTCTAAACCATTTGATACAAACGGCGACCTTATCGATGACCACCCAAGCTACTATTCACTTTTAGAAATCGAAAAGAACGAATATATTGCAAATCACTCTGAAACAGCAAGCAACGCTTTCATCCACGTTAACGATGCATATGAAGTTTCATGGTGGGATCAATGGGGCCCAACAATTATCTCAATTGGTGTTACAGTCTTAATTGCCTTGTTCCTTTTCTCAATGCTTTCTAGATCCGTTAATGGTTCAAATAACAAAGCTCTTGAATTTAATAGATCCAGGGCTAGAAAAGTCGATAATTCCAAAGTTCGCTTTAGCGATGTTGCCGGTTGCGATGAAGAAAAAGCAGAAATGGAAGAACTCGTTCAATATCTCAAAGAACCTGAAAAATTCTCGAAATTCGGCGCTAAGCTACCAAAGGGAATTCTGCTTGTAGGAAGTCCGGGTACGGGTAAGACTTTGCTTGCAAAAGCTGTTGCTGGTGAAGCAGGTGTTCCGTTCTTTTCAATCTCCGGTTCCGACTTTGTTGAAATGTTCGTCGGTGTTGGTGCTGGACGTGTAAGAGATATGTTTAAAAAAGCAAAACAATCTGCTCCATGTTTAGTCTTTATCGATGAAATCGATGCTGTTGGACGTCAAAGAGGAGCTGGTTTAGGTGGAGGAAACGATGAACGTGAACAAACCCTTAATCAACTTTTAGTTGAAATGGATGGTTTTGAAGATAATTCCGGAATTATTGTTATCGCAGCAACCTACCGTGAAGACGTTCTTGACCCAGCCTTACTTCGTGCAGGCCGTTTTGATAGAACTATTACAGTTAACCTCCCAGACAAAAAAGGTCGTGAAGCAATCTTTAAAGTTCATGCTAGAAATAAACTTATTGATCCAAAAGTCGACTTTGCAGTTTTAGCAAAGAGAACCGTCGGATTCTCTGGTGCTGATATTGAGAACATATTAAATGAAGCTGCTATTTTAGCAGTTCGCGGAAATAAACCAATGATAACTGTCCAAGATATTGATGAAGCTATCGACAGAAGAATCGCTGGTCCAGCTAAATCGAGCAAAGGCCTTAATGCAGATGAAAGAAAACGCATTGCTTACCATGAAGCTGGTCACGCTATTATTGGTCTTAAACTTGAACATTCAGACAAGGTTCAAAAGATCACAATTATTCCAAGAGGAAGAACTGGTGGCCACGTTTTAATGACTCCAGAAGACGATAGATTCTTACTTAGTAAGGCTGAATTAGAAGCAAGAATTATTGGTTATCTTGGTGGTAGAACTTCCGAAGAAGTCTTCTTTGAAGATGTTACAACTGGTGCCTCTAATGATATTGAAGTCGCAACAAGAATTGCTCGTGCGATGGTTACCGAATACGGAATGAGTGCACTTGGCCCAATTCAATATGAACGTGACACGGGATCTGTCTTCTTAGGAAGAGATTACACCTCAACTCAAAAGAATTTCTCAACACAAATTGCATATGAAATTGATACTGCAGTTCGTAAGATCATCGAAGATGCACACAAGAAAGCAAGAGAAATTATTGAGACTTATAAGAATGAAGTTATCTTGATTGCTGAAACACTTCTTGAAAGGGAAACAATTACAGCAGAAGAGATTAACGTACTTCTTGAAAAAGGATCTCTTGAGGAAGAACCTAAGGCTCCTGCTAAAAAAACTGGTAGAAAACCAGCCGCAAAGAAAGCACCTATAGAAGAACAACCAGAATCACCAGTTGAATCTCCTGTTGAGGAAGAAAAAGTAGAAGAATCTCAACCAGAAGAAAAATCTGAAGAAAAACAAGAATAATCACACAGGGGAGATTTACTCCCCTTTTAATATTATGTTTAAAATTGGAAACGTTGAAATAAAAGGTAGAGTTGTATTAGCACCAATGGCTGGTGTTACATCTTTGGCATACCGAAATTTCATGAAACCTTTTGGGGTTGCTTTAACAGTAACAGAAATGGTCTCTGATTGTGGTTTAATTTATGACAACGCTAGAACAGTTGAATACATCAAAACAACCGAAGAAGAAAGACCTATTGCTATTCAGTTATTTGGTAGTTCTGCTGAAACAATTTGCAAAGCAATGGATATTGTTTTAGAGAAGAATCCGAATATTGATATGTTTGATATTAACCTTGGGTGTCCAGCTCCAAAAGTCACTAAAACTGGGGCTGGATCGGCCTTACTAAAGGATCCAAAAAAGCTTGAAGAAATGTTCAAAATCATTTGCGCGCATTCACCTATTCCAGTAACTGCAAAGATTAGACTGGGGTGGAATGAAGACACCTTAAATTTTAGAGAAAACATAAAATCTTTAGAAAATGCAGGTATTGCCGCAATCGGTCTTCACGCTAGAACTACAAGGGCCGGATACGCAGGGAAACCACGCTGGGATCTCGTAAATAATTTACGAGATGAAATGACTGTTCCCTTAGTTATTTCAGGCGATATGTACGACATTTCTAATGCGAAAAAGGCGCTAGAAATTACACACGCAGATGCGATTATGGTTGCAAGAGGTGGGGTAGGTAATCCAAAATTAATAGAGAGGTTAAATGCCTATTTTGATGGAAAAGGCGAAATGCCTTATCCGACAAAAGAAGAGCAAAAACAATACCTCTTAAAGTTCGCTGATATGCTTATTGAAGAGAAAGGCGAATATACAGCAATGATGGCCCTTAGAGGAATTGCGCCAAAATTCTTCTCAGGATTCCCAGACGCTAAAAAGCTTCGATGTAAACTTGTAAGTGGATTAACCACAAAACAAAGTTTACTGAAGATATTGGATGAGATTAAGGAGGAATAGATTATGAAAAAAGCTTTCAAGAAGATCATCCCATTTGTACTTTTAGTAGGTACAACAACAATGTCAGGCTGCTCAATGTACAGTTCCAAAGCTGACACATTAGAAAACATTTGTGGTTTCTATGAACTCGAAATTTGGAAAGGTAAACACGAAGCCTCTGACGAAGATACATACGATAGAAAGGCTGAAGAAGGAACAGTCGCATACTTTACAATCGACAAAGATGGTTATGCATATTATGGCTTTAAAGACAACAAGACTGAAGCTTGGGTAAAACCTGCATTTGCTACTTTTACTCACGACGATGAAGAACCAGAACTTTACGAAGCAGTTACCATTAATGGTAAAGTTGACACTGTTTATGCATGGGAAAAACACGTCGGTTGTATGGACGAATCTCCAATGGGATTCAAACGTCAAGAAATCAAAATTGGCGAAGGTATGTTTAAGAAAAAAGAAATGGTTAGCACCCTTTCATATACCATTCCATGGCACGAATATACTTGGTATAACCCACACAAAATCCAAAAATATCAATACGTTCAATATAAACGTATTTCAGACGCAACCGGTTATGCAGTAATTAATGAAAAATTAGGTACTAATTACCAACAAAAATTACCATACGAAATGGAAGGTATGTCTGGACGCCTAGTTTACAGAGTTCAATATAAAGATGAACAAACCGGAAGCGTAAAAGGTATTTATGAATACGCAATTCTTGATCTTGATTCTTATGCAAACGGAAAGGTTAAACTCTACTATTCACTTGCAGAAAATCCAGGACAACACGTCGAAGAAATTGCTCTTACAATTAAAGAGGCAGGTCGTTCAATGCAAGGCACCATTTTCAGTAGAACTTATTGGACAAACGGTATAGGTCTTGAAACTGACTATAACACCCCTTACACAGAAGAAGAACCATACAACTGGTCAAGCTTCTCACATGCAGAATATAGCTTAGATGCTTCATTAGAAGAAATTATCACTGCTGAAAAATCAATTGCATAAAATTCTTAGGAAAAACCATAGAAAATGAGAATTAAAAAACTAATTCCTTTGATTGCTCTAGCAAGTTTTGTCACGGGTTGTACTTCTTATAGTTCAAAGCCCGGAAAGCTTGAAGATCTCGTCGGCACATATAAGTTAATTACATACAAAATGCGCCACGAAGAGCAAGTTCAAGAAGGCGAGTCTCCATCAGACAACGACTACGATAAACAAAAAGAAATAGGTGCAGTTGCATATTTTTCCATTGATAAAGATGGATATGGTTATTACGCCTATAAAGATAATTCTACTCCTGCAAGAGTAGATTCTGTTTTCACAACTTTCAATTATGATAGTGAAAAACCAGAACTAGTTAGATCAATCAGAATGCATGATGGAGTTACTCATAAGTATGAGGACCAAAAAGCTGTTGGGTGTTTAGATGAACCAACAATGGGTTTTAAAGATGAATTGTTTAAGAAATCTTTAAATTACACGATTCATGCTGGTCACATGATTGGCCAAAAAGAACGTAAAATTCCGTATCGATTTGTCGAATACAAACGTGTTTCTAGAGAAGCAAGTTTAGCTAAAGTTAACAAATATATGGGAACAAACGCTAAATTCACAACTCCTTATGAAATGAAGGCAATGTCCGGGTACGCAGTTTATAGATGTGCACCAAAAGACATCGCTGTCGACAATAAAGGAATTTATGAATATGCAATCATCGATTTAAATTCCTATATGAGTGGTCAAATTAATTTCATATATTCTTTAAAGGAAAATCCAGGTAGACAAGATACAAAACTTAACATCTCTGTTGCTGAAAAAGGAAAGAGTATGAAAATCGAAGGATTAGATAAAACTTTCTATTCAGTTAGCGATGATGCAACTAAGTTGTCTATTGGAAACTTCAATGCTTTATATGAAAATCCAAAAGAAGAAGACCCATACTTCAGTGAAAGTTTCTCCTTGTATTATGGGGCTGATGCAACAATAGACCAAATCATCGAGCAGGAGACTGTTACACAAGCATAAAATTATTTAAAAAACTTAATAGTTAAGAAAGCGAAGTATTTACTTCGAGTAGGTATTTTATATGGAAGAGAAATTAACCGATCAAGAACGTGCTAGACGAGATAAACTTCCTCGTTATGTCGAAATGGGTGTTGATCCATACGGACAAAAATTTGAAAGAAGTGATTCAGTAAAATCAGCACGCGAAAAAGCAGCGGGAAAATCTGGCGAAGAACTTGAAACTAATCACATCCATGTTTCTTTAGCAGGCCGTATTATGGCTTTACGTAAAATGGGTAAAGCTGCTTTTATGAACATCAAAGATGTTACCGGCAATATTCAATGTTGGTTAGGCGTTAATGTTTTAGGCGAAGATATGTATAACGTTTTCAAACTCTCTGACATTGGCGATATCGTTGGTGTTGAAGGAAGACTTATGCTCTCCGGCACCGGCGAACTAACAGTTAGAGTTGAAAAATATACTCATTTAACAAAAGCTTTACGACCTCTTCCAGAAAAATTCCATGGTTTAACTGACGTTGAAGAAAGATATCGTCACCGTTATGTTGACCTTATTATGAATGACGAATCAATGAAGATTGCTTTAACAAGACCAAAAATCATTCGTGCTATTCAAGAATATTGTGATTCACTTGGTTTCCATGAAGTTGAAACAAGTATTCTTTCCCCAATTTTAGGTGGCGCAGCAGCTCGTCCATTCGTAACCCATCATAACTCTCTTAACAAAGATTTCTATTTACGTATCGCCACCGAAATTTCTCTAAAGAAATGCATCGTTGGTGGTATGGAAAAAGTATACGAAATTGGTCGTTTATTCCGCAACGAAGGAATGGACACCAAACATAATCCAGAGTTCACCACAATTGAACTTTATCAAGCTTATGGTGATCTTCAAGACATGAGACACTTTGCAGAAAATCTCTTTAGAGAAGTTGCTCAAAAAGTTGTTGGAACAACTAATATTCCTTATGGTGAAGGCACATTAGATTTAGGCAAGCCATTTGGTTGGAAATCAATGAAAGAATGCGTTCTTGAAGCTACAGGAATTGATTTTAACAAAGTTAAGACATTTGAAGAAGCAGTTAAACTTGCAAAGGAAAACGGAATTAAATTAGAAAAACACTGGAACTCTATTGGTTATATCCTTAATGCCTTCTTTGAAGAAAAGTGCGATGACCTACTTCAAACTCCTACATTCGTTTACGAATACCCAATTGAAGTTTCACCACTTACCAAGAAGTGCAAAGATAATCCAATGTTCACCGAAAGATTTGAATTATTTATCGGTGGCATGGAATATGGAAACGCATATTCAGAGCTCAATGACCCTCTCGATCAGAAAGATCGTTTCGTTAAACAATTAGAAGCAAAGGCAGCAGGTGATGAAGAAGCATCTGAAATGGATGAAGACTTCCTTGATGCACTTGAATATGGCATGCCTCCAACTGGTGGAATTGGCATTGGAATCGATAGATTTGTTATGCTCATGACAAATCAAACTTCTATCCGTGAAGTATTACTCTTCCCATGCATGAAAGATGCAAAATAGTTAGGAAATCCTATGGTTTTTATTAAAGAATCAACAAAAGAAGCTTGGAACAATTTCTGGCAAAAGACCGGTGAATTTTTCATGACTCCTGATGACATTGGTATTAACTATTTAACCCGCATTTTAATTGCTGTCGGTCTAATTGTTTTGGCATGGTTGTTCTTAAGAATTATCTCGTTAATTTATAAGAAAGCATTCCATATCAAAAAGCCAATGAACATCGACGTTTCTGCGAAGTTCTTTATCTTGCAAATCCTAAAGATTTTCTACTGGCTTGCAGTCGCTTTCTTAGTAATCACACTACTCAAGATTGATGTTACAGGTGCAGCTGGAATTGCAAGTGCTGTTACTGTTGCATTAGGCTTAGCTTTACAAGACGTTATCGCTTGTTTTGCTGCTGGCGTAATCATTCTTAATCAGAAGAACATTGCTACCGGAGATTATATCTCCGTTCAGAATGACTATGGGATTGCAGAAGGGTTTGTTACAAAAATTCATTTCTTCTTTACCTATTTAAGAACTCCAAACGGACAAGAAGTTACTCTTCCAAATAGCAATATGCTCCATGCAGTTGTTACTAACTATACAAGACTTAATAAACGCAGAGTCAATTACGATGTTGGTGTTGCATACGATACTGACATTGAATTAGCAAAAAAAGTTTTGTTGGAACTTGTTGAAGACGATGAACTAATTCTTAAAAAAGAAGAGTGCTTTGTTTATGTTTATGAGCTTGGTTCATATTCAGTCGGATTGCGTATTAGATGTTGGACCAAATTTAAGGATTATTGGACGTTCTATAATGCATTATCTGAAAAGGTATTATTAGCCTTTAGAGAGAACGGAATTAGAATTCCAAGCTCAACAGATATTCAAGTTAAAAATCAAGAAACGCAGCATTAATTTGCTGCTTTTTCTTTACAATTTACGTGGTGCACTAATATTTGTGTATACACATATTATCGATTCGTGTATAATAATTGCACGCAAATCGCGTTTCTCTCTGCTAGCAGCAAATGCTAGCCAGATGACCAAAGGGAGGTAAAAAGTATGAAAAAGTACGAACTCATGTACATCGTGAAAGACGGACTTGATGAAGAAGCCAGAAAGGCTGAAATCGAGAAACTTCACGGCATCTTAACTTCAAACGGCGCAAAGATCGGTGAAGTTAAAGAATGGGGCTTACGTACCCTTGCTTATCCAATCAACAAGGAAATTAAGGGTTACTATGTCGTTGTTAAGCTCACAGCTGAAACATCCGCACTAAACGAATTCGCACGTTTAGCAAGGATTAATCCAAATGTTGTACGTCACTTATTTACAGTTGACCAAGACTAATCAAGGAGGATTAACTAATGTTAAATCGTATCGTTTTAACTGGTAGATTAACAAGAGACCCAGAATTCAAGAAAACTGCTACTGACATTGGGAAAGCTACATTTACACTTGCTGTAGATGATAATCTTAGAGGTCCAAACGGCGAAAAAACAACCACATTTATTGGTGTTGTTGTCTTTGACAAACAAGCCGACAAAGTTGCTAAATTCTTGAGAAAAGGTTCACTCGTAGGTGTTGATGGACGTATTCGCCAACGCACCTGGGAAAGACAAGACGGAACTAAGTCCTCAGTTATCGAAGTAATTGCAAATCAAGTTGAATTCCTTGAACCAAAAGGCTCAAAAGAAATTCCAAATGAAGAAATTATTTACGATGATGACGAAGATGCTAAAGAAGAAGTAGTTGAAGAAGAATCACCTGCTGAAGAATCAAAGAATTTAGATTCCATTTCCGTTACTGAAGACGATCTTCCATTCTAAAAAGAAAGGAAAATTATCATGGGATTCAAAAAAGTAAGACCACACAAGAAGGTCTGTAACTTCTGCAAAAACAAAGTTACACACATTGACTATAAAGACGTTGAAACTTTGAGTAAATATATTACTCCAAACGGAAAGATTGCTTCACGTCACGCAACAGGCGCTTGTGCAAAGCACCAAAGAGAAGTTGCAAAAGCAATCAAGAACGCACGTTTCATGGCTTTATTACCATTTATTCAAGACTAATTAATGAATAAGAACTAAGTCGCCTTATTGGGCGACTTTTTTTGTATTACTCAGGTATTTTTATTTATAATCTAAATATAAAAAAGAAAATATGACTAGGAAAATAACAAGAATCTGTATTCTCACCTCATTAATCATAGTGGGTATTTTAGGGATTATATTAACCGCCAAATCTACGGACTTTATGGGAGGCAGTGTTATCTTTAACTACTTTACCGTTCAAAGTAATATTTTTATGATCTTAATGTCTATAGTTACTTTATGTAATGAAGTAATACTTTTAGTTTTAAAAAAGTCATTTATGAATCAGCTTCTTTTATATTTTAAGTTTGCCGCGACCATAGCAGTTACACTTACTTTTATTGTTTTCTTCACTATGCTTGCTCCGTTGGTTGGTATTAATTATTTAATATCTTTTAATAATTTTTCTTTGCATGCGATAGTACCTATTTTAGCAATAGTAGATTTTATCTTATTTGATACCGATATTAACATTACATATCCTAAATCTTTAATTGGCACAGCAATGCCACTATATTATCTGTTTTTTGTATATATCGGAGTTCCTCTCAACCTTAGATATGGCGAAAATATTAAGTTCCCTTATTTCTTTATGGACTACGAAACTAATGGATTCTTATTTGAAAAAGGGCTTGGTATTATCTTCTGGATTATTGTTATGTTTATTGGGGTTTCCGCTATGTGTCTGCTCTTCTGTTTAATTCTGAAAAAGAGGCAAAAAAAGAGCTAAAAATAATAAAAAAATGATACAAAATCATTTAAAAATATTATGAGTGAAATAAAGAAGAATAATATAATTTGATTATGATTTGGATTTTTCTTGGTTCAATAATTGGCGGATTATTAATTATCTTTTTCTTATCTTCATATTTTATATATAGATATATCTATCACAGTCCAAGAAAAGGCCAAAATAACGATTATCGAGTTGAACCTTCCTTAGATTATCAAGG
>JAEEGL016739357.1_pt1 | contig 18471 bp, 11 predicted proteins | sample 9134231 | NCBI WGS metagenome assembly JAEEGL01 (sample SAMN16246548, study PRJNA631951) | gut metagenome | biome: gut microbiome; feature: rumen; material: fiber-attached | host: Bos | place: Iran: Karaj | collected 2018-10 | reverse complement strand
GCGATGGACGCGGCACGAACTGCCGTTCGTCTGCATGCAAAAACGGTGCATGTTTTTACCCGTAAGAGGGACGATTATACTGCCCTTCATGAGGAAATAATAGATGCAATGCAGGAAGGAGTACGTTTCCGTACGCTTCTCAGCTTTTTGAATATTGAAGCGGACAAGGAGACTAATGAAGTCCGCGCTGTATGGCTCCAGCCGGAGATAGTGGGAGAATATGATGAGTATGGAATGATGACGACAGAACATTCTACGAACTATCCATATAGATTCCCATGTGATTATCTGATAATGGCTGTGGGACAGAAAACTGATATTGAATCCTTTGAAGCAGCAGGAGTTCCTGTGGAGAAGGGAAGAGTTGTAGCAGATGCCGAATGTAAGGTGGCAGACATTGATGGCGTGTTCTCCGGTGGCGACTGCGTTACAGGTCCGAATACAGCTATTAATGCTATTGCTGCGGGGCAGGTTGCGGCTTATAACATTGATGAATATCTGGGATATCATCACAAGATCAATACAAATGTTGAAATACCGGTGGCTCTTCCTAATCCTTGTATTCCGACTGGAAGAGCGGAGATAGAAGAGAAGGATCCTTATGAGAGACGGGAAGGATTTGATGTTGTGGAGCTTCCGATGACTTATGAAGAAGCCATGAGGGAGTCTGGCCGATGCTTGAGATGTGATCACTATGGTTGTGGCGTTTTGAAAGGAGCTCGGGGAGATGAATGATAAGATAAATGTTGTCATAAATGAAACTAATATAGAAGTTGAAAAAGGCACGACTATCCTGGATGCTGCCCTGCAGAACGGAATTGAGATCCCAACCCTGTGTTATCTGGTGGGTGTTTCGGATGTCGGCATGTGCCGTCTGTGTATGGTTGAAGTTGAAGGCTACGAGAGCTTTCTTCCTGCCTGCCGTTCAAAATGTCTGGAAGGAATGGTCATTACTACAGAAAGTGATAAGCTGACAGAGTATAGACGTGAGATACTGAATCTGCTTCTGGCTAATCATAAGCTGCAGTGTATGAACTGCCCGGCTAACGGAACCTGCAGACTTCAGTACCTGTCAAATCAGTACAAGGCTGATAAGTCTGTATATCAGGGCTCAGCTGTGATCACCGGTGAACCGGCTCTGTCCATATCAGATGATAATCCATACATTGCATTTGATTCCGAGAAATGTATTCAATGCCAGCGCTGTGTAAATGTGTGCCATAACATTTCATGCAATGGCGTGCTCATTGGTGAGAGAATTGGAAATAAAACGAAGATCCTTCCGGCCTTTGGAAAGGATTATAAAACCAACGGCTGCGAGTCCTGCGGTAACTGTACCAGTGTATGTCCGACGGGAGCTCTGTACTTGAAGAGAAAGAAGGAATACAGAAGCTGGGAGACATCCCGCGTTCTTACCACATGTCCTCACTGTGCAACAGGCTGTCAGTTCAACCTGGTGCTGAAGGGTGACAAGATAGTGGATGTTGAGACTGTGGACGGTCCTGCAAATCACAGGAGACTTTGCGTCAAGGGGCGCTCCGGCAGCTACGATTTTGTATATTCTAAGGATAGACTTACAAGACCTCTGATCCGTGACAGGGAGACAGGGGAATTCAGAGAGGCTTCATGGTATGAGGCTATCTCCTATACAGCAAATCATTTCATGGAGATCAAGAAGAAGTACGGTGGAGATTCCCTGGCTGGCTTTGCCTGTTCCAGATCTGCCAATGAAGATATATACATGGTTCAGAAGATGGTGAGGACCTGCTTCGGAACGAATAACACTGACAACTGCGCACGAGTATGTCACTCGGCTACTGTTGCCGGTCTTGCGAAGACTCTGGGCTCAGGAGCCATGACGAATCCGATAGCTGATATAACCAAGGGTGTTGACTGCATCCTTCTGGTTGGTTCAAATCCTGAAGAGGCTCATCCTGTTATCGGAATGAGGATCAGAAAGGCGGTCAAGAACGGAACACGTCTTATAGTGGTGGATCCTAGAGATATAGGGCTTACTAAATCGGCAGATATACATTTGAAACTGAGACCTGGTACAAATGTAGCCTTTGCCAATGGTATGATGCATGTCATGATCAAGGAAGATCTGGTGGATCATGATTATATAGAGAACTTCACTGAGGGTTACGAAGAGCTGAAGAAACTGGTTGAGGATTATACACCTGAGAAGGTTGCTGAGATCTGTCATATAGATCCTGACCAGCTTATAGAAGCAGCAAGAATGTATGCAACTGCAGAGAAGGCACCGATCATTTACTGCCTTGGTGTCACAGAGCATTCCAGCGGTACAGAGGGTGTAATGTGCATGTCAAATATGGCGGCTATCTGCGGTAAGATCGGAAAGAGCGGATGTGGTGTTAACCCGCTTCGTGGCCAGAACAATGTTCAGGGTGCCTGCGATATGGGTGCTATTCCTACTGATTATCCGGGCTACCAGAAGGTTGATGATCCTGAGGTTCAGAAGAAATTTGAAGAGGCCTGGGGAGTTGAACTTAGTTCGAAGCCTGGACTTAAGGCTACAGATGTATTCCCTGCGGCAATAGAAGGAAAGATTAAAGGCCTGTATATCTGTGGAGAGGATCCGATAATATCCGATCCCGATACACATCATATAGAGAAGGCACTTACGAGCCTGGACTTCCTGGTTGTACAGGATCTGTTCATGACGAAAACGGCAGAGTATGCTGATGTTGTTCTGCCGGGAATAAGCTATGCAGAAAAGGAAGGTACATTTACCAATACGGAAAGGCGTGTTCAGCGAATAAGAAAAGCTGTTACTCTCCGTGGTGATATGAGACCTGATACTGATATTATCATTGATCTCATGAATGCCATGGGTTACAGGCAGGAATTCATGACACCTGCCCAGATCATGGATGAGGTGGCATCGGTTACTCCGAGCTTCCATGGAATAAGTCATGAGAGATTAGACAGAGAAGGTGGAATCCAGTGGCCATGTCCGGATAAGGATCATCCTGGAACTCCAATCCTGCATGTGGGAAAACCTGTCAGAGGCAGAGTACTGCTGTATCCTGCAGAGTATAGGGCTTCCCAGGAATTACCTGATGATGATTATCCATTCATTCTGTCTACAGGCCGTATTCTGTACCATTACAATGCGGCAGCCATGACTGGCCGATCAGCGGGACTTGTAGATCTGGCTAACGAAGGATTTATTGAGATTAATTTCCGTGATGCAGAACGTCTCGGAATTGAAAATGGAGAGCGTGTTAAGGTCAGCAGCAGAAGAGGTGAGATCACTGCAACTGCCCGTGTGGGAAGAAAAGTGTCAGAGGGCGAAACCTGGATGCCGTTCCACTTCGAGGATTCTCCGGTGAATATTCTGACCAATGCAGCGCTTGATGATTTTGCAAGAATACCTGAATACAAGGTGTGCGCTGTACAGGTAAGCAAGATGGTATAAGTTATGGGTGTAAATGTTGATAAAGTATATCGGACGGTAGTAAGAGCTGACGGCTCAAAGGAAAGAATATGCGCTTCTCTGATGATCGAACATAGGCTCGATGTGTATGTCAATGGTGAGAAAGCAGTGAGTCTTATATGTACCAATGATCAGCTGGAAGAGCTGGTGATAGGAAGGCTGTGTACCGATGGCTATATCCAGCGCATTGAGGATATAAGTGAGATAAGCTTTGATCCTACATTTGAAAAGGCTGAAGTCAATTTGCGTGGAGAAACGAGGGCTGATGTAAGAGCTCTTAGCAAGGTTAAGGATCAAGATATTAATACGGAAGATGTATTTGAAATAGCAAATGCATTTTCCAAGGGGATGCCTATTCATTCCATGACACAGGGCTGTCATTCCTGTATACTGGCAAGGGGCAGGAAGCTGCTCTATTCATGTGAGGATATAGGAAGGCATAATACTGTGGATAAGGCAGTGGGTTATGCACTGATGAATAATATTGATCTATCGGAGTGCATTCTCTATATATCCGGCAGAGTGCCTACTGATATGATGCAGAAGGTCATTCGTTCCGGTATTCCTGTTCTGGTTTCCAAGGCAGTTCCGACTGCGGATGCAGTAAGGATGGCCAGAGAGTACGGAGTTACTCTTGTGGTTAAGGCTTATCCGGATCAGATAGAGATATGTGAATGAAGTACATTTTACAAGTATGTATTACTGATAAAGGAAGGTTGTATATGCAGAAGAAAGTTGTGGCCAGTAAGCCGAAGAAGGTGGAGGCCGTAGGATTTAATTTAAAAGGACTGGTATTTGAAATCTTGATCATGATGGGCTGTTTAGCGGCAGGCGTCATACTTAAGAGATTGATCAATCCATTTGCGAATATGATAACAGATGCTCTTCATGTTCCAGGCGGAATATCAACGGCGTTTTCGCTGATGTTTCTTGTGCTGGCTTCCGGTGTCACCACCAGGAAGTGGAGTGCTACTGCCATGGGAGTTATGCAGGCGGCTGTGGCATTATCTATCGGAATGGTTGGAAGTATGGGATTGCTGCTTCCGGTTTCATATGTGGTTCCGGGAATTGTTATAGACAATTTTATGATTGTTATGCTAAGAGGCGATATATCCATCAGAGTTAAGGCTTTTGTTGCAAATATTGCGGGTTCTGTAGCGGCAGCGATATTTGCTGAGATCGCTGTATTTCATCTGCCTCTTAAGGCACTGGCTGTGTACCTCTGCCTTGCAACACTTAGTGGTGCAATCTGCGGTTACCTGGCAGGTATTATGATCGAATCAATAAATGACATAAAAAATAATAAGAGTGGAGATGGAGTAGAAAATGAAGGCGAGTGAAGAAGCAACTGAAAATATAGAAACAAAAGAAGCTGAGGTAAGCGGCGGTTCTGGGAAGAAGGTCGGCAGAATACTTATCGCGGTTATATTGGGAATTCTTGTTATAACAGCGATTGCTGCCGCGTGGTATCTGAGCCATCGTGATAAGACTCCTGAAAATGCTCTGGTTGTTGTTTCAGGTGGCAAAGAACAGGTTAAGGATATAGATGCACTGGAGCTTACAGCCTTCAGTGGCACTGTGGTAAATGGTAAGGGTGATAAGAAGGATGTAGAGTCTCAGGGCGTTAAGCTGGGGGATATTATCGGTACATCTGATTTTTCTGAAGTCACTGTTACATCTGACGATGCATATTCAGTTTCGGTAAAAAAGGAAGAGATAGATCAGGCCTGGCTGGAGATAGAAGAGGGAAAGGCCAGACTGTATGTATTTGGCGATGAGAATTCTAAACGTAATGTAAAAAATGTTGTGAGGATTGAAGTGAAATGACACAGTATTCTGCAATTATTCTTGCAGGTGGTAAGAGCAGTCGTATGGGACAGAAGAAGGGGCTGCTCAGATTTCAGGAGAGAACTTTTATTGATATCATAATAGATAAGCTTCAGGAAGCGGGTATATGCGAGATCATGGTGTCAGGCTATGAATATGATGATCCACGTACTATATTCGTAGAAGACGTGTATCCGAACAAGGGGCCTGTGGCGGGAATTCACGCCGGCCTCGGAAGGTCGTCGAAGGAGCATGTATTTGTAATTCCTGAGGATGCTCCTCTTGTGCCGGTGGATTATATCAGACTTCTGATGGAAGAACATTTGAAATCTGATCTGCCGATAACTGTTGCTTTAGCTAATGGCAGGATACAGCAGCTGATAGGAGTGTATGACAAGAGTCTTGCTGAGGCGTGCGAGAGTATATTGCAAGAAGAGAAATCGAAAGTGATGTCATTAATTGAAAGATTCGGATGCGCCGAGGTGCCATTCAACGGTGATGAGATGCTGATCAGGGGATGCAATACACCGGAGGAATTTGAAGAGATATCAAGGCGCGTATCGTCAATGTGTTAAATGTGAAGTAAGGGGAAAGTATGGAAGATAAAGACAGGGAATTAGAAAAGAGAATAGATTACCTGGAGGAAAATGTCATCAAGGACGATATTGATGACAGAGGAATCAGAACTGGTATTCCTGTGATGAGCAAGAAGGATTATATACTTACTGGGATTTTCGCAGCAGTATGTCTGATACTTATTATCCTGGGAGGACTGATCTGATGAACAAGGTAGAAAAGGCGATAGAACAGGAAGTGTACTTTGGTACATATCCTGTTCTTCCTAATGAAAGAAAGTACGGTTTCATTGATGCACTGCTGGTTCTGTCCGGGTATTGTATAGCAACATGGAGCTATACACAGGGATCGTATCTTGCTACGCTGGTAAACTTTAAACAGCTTATCATCGGAGCATTTTTTGCTGCACTTTTTATGCTTCTTATATATCAGCTGCCGGTAATCCTTTCTGTAAGATATGGAATTGATATCTGGATATGGCTGAGGAGTGTATTCGGCTTCAAGGGCGTAAATGTAGTGACTATCCTGATCATCCTTGTTAACTTCCCTTGGTATGCTGTATGCTGTGAGCTTTTTGCAGATTCCATGGAGAATCTGCTGGGACTCTTCGGTATAGGTTTATTCCCAGGCGGACATCTGGTGCTCAGTATATCCTGCGTCGTATTGGGAACTATTATCGCGTACAGAGGTATTGGAAGTATCACATGGACCACCAGAATACTGGTGCCGCTTCTTCTGCTGGTAGGTGTTGTGGTAGTTATTGTTGGTTTTACGTCTGTACCAATTGATGTTATCTGGAACTATAAGCCGGAGCTTAGCGGTGATGTAAGCAAGACCACGAATTATATATTGTCTATAGAGGCGAATTTTGCCTTCGTTATAACTCTTGTTGGTGGCATGGCTGAGGTGCCAAGACTATGTAAGTCTGAACGAAGCGGTTTCTACGCAGGTGTTCTGGGACAGGGACTGGCAGGTTCCTTCTTCGTAGTAGTTGGTGCTGTTATGGCTATCGCAATGCATCATGTTACAGGTCAGATGGTAGATGATCCAACCATGATGCTGGCTACTTTATCTACTCCTATACTTGGACTTTCGTCACTGCTTCTGGTGGCATTTGCAAATATCGGAACTCAGGCAGTTGGTTCCTATATATATGGTGTAATGCTGAAGAGTACATTTCCAAAGGTATCCTACAGAGTGCTGATTCTTATACTTGGGGCTTACGTAACAGTGCTTTGTATCTGGGGAAAGATCACTGAGTATTTCGGAAGCTTTCTCACTATAGGAGCCCTGGTTTATGCTCCTCTTGCGGCCTTGCTTTTCGTGGATTTCTTCCTGGTAAGAAAACAGAAGCTGGATCTAAAGAGTGCCTTCGGCCTGGAAGGACATCATTCCTACGATTATACACATGGCTTTAATGTGGTAGGTATGATCTGCCTTGCCTTCGGCTTCGTGCTTTCACTGGTTATCTATAATCCTATAAAAGGTATCGTTCATGCGCCGGTGCTCTTTGCTCTGACACCAACGGGATGTTCCTTCCTTGCAACAGGAATCCTGTACTTTCTGCTATGCAAGCTGGCTCCTATAAGGCGTTATGTCAGGAAGGATGCTTATGTGATACCAGATAAGAAACCCTTCGACAGGGAGAAGCTGCCTCCCAGGCAGAACCTGATACTCTTTCCGCTGATGCTGCTTGCCTGCAAGATCATCACAGCAAGAAATAAGCTTAAGATAGACAAGCATAACATGGAAGGGATAAAGCCTCCGTATCTCGTACTGGGAACACATCAGTCCTTCACTGATTTCTATGTGACGCCACTATGTCTGGCTCCACATCGTGCGAATTATATATCGGAGCTGGAGGGGTTTGAAAACTTCGGAGAGTGGATATACAGGCAGGTGGGCTGCCTTGGTACAAGGAAGTTCATTAATGACTATGCTCTTATAAGAAATATCAGAAAAGTTATAGCTCGTAAGGACATAATGGTTATCTATCCTGATGCCAGATATGCAAATGTAGGTACTCCTTCGGAGCTTCCGATGTCTGTGCCACAGCTTGTGAAGATGCTGAAGGTTCCTGTTGTGGTGGTAAATATGCAGGGCAATTACCTCCTGTCACCTATATGGAATCTGAAGGAGAGGAAGACTGTCCGGCTTCATGCAGACGTTACCTGCGCCATCACAGCCGAAGAGACCAAGACTCTCAGTATTCAGGAAATCCATAGTATACTTACCGAAAAGCTGGACTACGACGAATATAAATACCAGCGGGATAATGATATGCGTATACCGGATGCCGACAGAGCAGAAGGACTTCATATGCCACTCTATAGATGCATCTGCTGTAATACAGACTTCAAGATGATCACTTCAGGAACAGAGGTAAAATGTACTGCCTGCGGTGCGACTTTCGAAATGGATGAACTGGGAACGCTTCATAAGAAGACCTCGGATGCTATGGCTATTGAAGGAAATGGAGATGGAACCCTTTACATTCCGGACTGGTATAACTGGGAGAGACAATGCGTAAATGAAGAAATTGACCAGGGTAAGTATCTTCTGGATACTAAGGTCAAGGTGGAAGCCCTTCCTAATTCCTTCAACTTCGTAGACTGCGGTGAGGGAAGGCTTGTACATAATCTAGACGGTTTTGACCTTACATATTATAATTATAGAACGGACAAAAAGGAGACGTTACATTTTACTCCTAAATCAACTATTTCTATTCATACAGAGTACGACTACAGGGGTAAAGGACAATGTGTCACTCTGTCTACACTTGATGATACTTTCTTCCTATATCCTTTGGAAGATGGCTTCAATGCAACCAGGATACAGTTCGCCACGGAATATCTGGCGAAGCAATAAAAGAAAGAGGTATATGCAATATGAAATATTTTAAATTTGCTGCTTTATTAATGGTATTATGTCTTGCTATGACAGGATGTGGAAGTAAGGAGGAGCCTGCCACTGAGGCTACAACCGTAGAAGAGCCGGTTGATGGCGGCATGGGAATGGTCAATCCTTGGCAGGACTGTACTGAGGAAGAGGCAAAGGCTGAGTGCCCACATCTCTTCAAAGCACCGGATGGAGCAGAGGATGTCAAGTGGAGTCTGATGACTAATCAGGCAGAAGGTCATGAGAAGGACAGCAAGCTTGTTCAGATGACATTTAAACTTGATGGCAATGAATTCTGTGCAAGAGCACAGCAGGGTATTGCTGAATCAGAGGAAATCCACGGTATGTACTATACATGGACAGCAACAGACGATACAACACTTGCAAACTGGGGCGGCGGAGAGATGAAGGCTAAGACTTACCGCGCTGTCACAGATGAGGAAATGGCTGACGTGATCACATGGTACGACAGCGAGAATAGTATATCTTATTCTCTTTCTGTAGCTGCAAAGGATCTGGATGGATTTGATATCAGAGCCATCGCAGAACAGATGTATTCTGGAGAGTAGGTTGAATGACGGCCGGATATGACTGGTGATTGTCACCGTGTAATAAGTATGAGGGTTTTATTAGTTATGAAGTTAAATGTATCGGTTAATTTTAAACGCTTTTTAGCTATGATGGCTTTTATGGGCGTAGCTGCATGCGGGGCTATGGCTGTTCCTGTATATGCGGAAGGTGAGGATGCTGACGATATTGCCTTAAGAGGTAAGAATTATTGTCATTTCTATGATGATGATGGTGGCGATATAGATAATCCCAATACGGATTATCGTATTACGAATATAGGTCATCGTACAAACACATCTAATTACTTCCATGTACCTAAGGGGAAGAGCAGTTCCTCTGATCCAATCACGATTACCCTGGATGGGGTGAATGTAAATCAGGATGATGAGGATTCTGATAAGTCTTATATTACCATCGATTCGAATAATTACGTTATCATTAAACTCAAAGGTGATAACTATATCCAGGCGGGCGTGGATGAACAATTCTTAGGCTCTGATGATGGAATGGCCGGAATTCATGTCAGTAAGGGTGCCACTGTTAAGGTGACATCTTCTAGTGGTGACGGTTCCACAGAAGGCTTTCTTGAGGTTCATGGTGGCGGCGGCAAGTATGGTGGAGCCGCAATAGGGACCCGATACAATGATGATACAGGAAATATTATCATAGCTGGAGGTACGATCTGGGCCTACGGTGGACACAGTGCGGCCGGAATTGGATCGGGCCGTGATGGAAAGGCAACAGATATTCTTATCACAGGTGGCAATATCTATGCTAAAGGTGGAGAGTATGGTGCTGGAATCGGTGCCGGAGACTGGGTTGGTGCCGGTGAAGGTGGTGACCTGGTTGATCTTACTATTACGGGCGGAACCATAGAAGCTGTTGGTGGATATAAGGCAGCAGGTATTGGCTGCAGCGAAGGCGGAAGCCTGGAAGGTGATATCACTATATCAAATGCAACGATTAAGGCTACAGGTGGTTATTATGGAGCCGGTATCGGTGGTGGATCCGGTGGTAAATTTGAAGGTGGTTCATACGTTGATATTTATAGTGGAAATATAGAAGCAACCGGTGGAGAACATGCAGCCGGAATCGGCGGTGGCGGTGGAGATTTATCTAACATCAGTGTTACTAAAGATTCTCGTGTCAGCATAAAGCAGACCTCCGGAGAGGACCTCTACATAAAGGCTACAGGTGGAGAATCCGCAGCTGGAATCGGAGCCGGCATGGAGGACGCCAGAGTAGTCAACATAGATCTGGATGGTGGTACAATTAAGGCCTATGGCGGAAAGTACGGTGCCGGAATCGGAGCCGGTCGAAAGGTAGATAAGATCGATATTACCGGTACAGGTAGGATAGAAGCTTACGGTGGAAAGAAGGCAGCCGGAATCGGCGGTGGCGAGAACAGTACTGTAACAGATCATCTTACTATCATAGGTGATACAGATGGAAGCAGTGTTACTCGTGGAAAGGCTTCCTCTGACAAGGGACGTGGCCTTAAAATAAAAGCGATAGCAAGCTACGGTACTGAACCAGGTACGGGTGATTCTTATGATAATGAAGGTGCCGCTATAGGTGGTGCCAAGTCGGAATGTGCCGATATTACTATAAAGAATGCAATTCTGGAAACCCGCGCTGATGAACAGGGTGCTGATATCGGCGGCGGTGGATTTCATTTGACTGCAAATCCACCAGGAGAAGTAGACAAGATTGTAATAGATAACTGTGAGATAACTTCATCAAGTCTGAGGAAGGTTGCTCCGGGCATTGGTGCCGGCTATGGTGGAAAAGTAAATACTATTAAAATTACTAATACTACGTATAAGGGCAGTGGTATTGGCGGTGCTCTTATAGATCGAAACTATACAAATATTAATTCTGTTGATTCAATAACAATAGATAACAGTGATATTCACGCAGAGTGGGATGAAGAGAATCCTGGACATTTTGAGAGTCAGATTACACCATTCGCAGGCCCTCTGGATCACGGCGCAGCCGGAATAGGTTCTGGTCAGTTTGGGTCCATCAACAATATCACTATCACAAACAGTAACATCGTTGCTCATGGCTATGGAAGTGGAGCCGGAATCGGCGGCGGTGGAGCAGGCGGACAGAATTATTCTGTTTTATCACTTAATAAATATACTATCGGTGATGTTGGTGAAATATCAATTTCAAACTGCCATGTTGAGGCAATCAGTGGATGTGCCAGATTCAAAGATATGCCATCTACTACCATCAGTGATGGTTATCAGGATTTTGAAATCAAACCGATTGATTTTGGTGGTGGAGCCGGTATAGGTTCAGGAAGTGCGTCAAATATAGGGACTATCGATATTCATGATTGTGATTACGTAAAAGCAATTGGTTATAAAGGTTCAGGTATTGGAAGCGGCTGCGCTACAGGTGTTTTTAAGAGTGGAAATGTAGATCATATTTATCTTGAGAATATAGATAGCGTTGAAGCACGTGGTGGAAAGTATTGTCCAGGCATAGGAGCCGGTGGCGGTAATGGATTTAATGGCGTCAACGGTGACAGCCTTATTGAGATTTATATTAATAATTGTAAAAATGTATCGGCATATGGTGATTGGGGCGGCGCAGGAATTGGACTCGGTTATACAACCCGATACAAAAGAGGAATGAAAAAGGGTGAAAGAAATATCACCATAAAGGATTCCAAGGTTTATGCGAAAGGTGGAAAAGTTGCAGCCGGAATCGGTGGCGGTGGAGAAGATGGCAAACTGAGATATGGTGGAGACAGCCCTGAAATTCTTATATGTGGAAAGAGCCGTGTAGAAGCTTACGGAGGTGAAAATGATCCTTTTGACGACAGTGTTGCACGTCGTGGTGGAGGAGCCGGAATTGGTGGTGGTTACCTTGGTGGAGCCTCATATGTTGAGATACGTCTGGAAGAAGATGAAGGAACACCAGAGGGAACACTGGCCCATCCTGAATATTCAAGCTATTATGTACATGCTGTAGGTTGTGACGGTGGCGCCGGAATCGGAAGCGGAGGAAATGAATGGGTAGAAGCAGGTCTTCTTGATAATTCATCTGATTCTGAAATGGTACTCATCAAGAGTGGTGCCGTATTTGCCGCAGGTGGTAATTCCATTGAGGAGGCTATTGGAAAGTATGGTATTGATACATATATGGGAGCCGGAGCCGGAATCGGTGGTGGATCTAAAGCAAGTAAAATCCGATATATTAAGATTGAAGGCGGATATATTGAGGCCAGAGCAGGTTATAACACAAATGATAATGATAAGGCTGATGATATAGGATCTGGCGGAGATTTTTCTGATGATGGCGACTATAACAAGAGTGACGGTTTGTATATCGCCGATGGAACTGTAATGGCTGATGATTTTGGAGACTTTAATGATTTTGCAATAGTGGAAGGAGGCAGTGTAAGGGGAATAGTTCCACATGCAGTTAAGTCCGACTATAAAACTCCGGTTTACAGGACAACGGCAACCCTTGCGGATAATTCGCGGACAAAGGTAAAGGTTGATCCGAAAGAGCCATATAATTCAGAACATATATTTACTGATAGTAAAAAGAAGGTATATCTGTACCTTGAAGAACGTGGAAGTGAATCTGACCACGAACAGTGTGCGGATATTACTGTAAATAATGACAAGAGAACATATACCGGATATACAAATGATGAGCACACAGGTATTCTCAAGATGGAAGGTGAAGAGGTTCCTTTCATTGATCCGGGTATAGTAAGACTGGATGAAATGTTTGATCTTAAGCTTGATGATGCAACCGGATGGGATGGTGCTGAATGGACACTTTCTGTTTCTGGTGCAGCCAGTGAAGTGAGAGCGGCCAAGCAAACTGTTTCGCCGGGAGTTTCAATCCCGCTTCATGCAGATGCAGTTGGATCATATGTTGTAGAGGGTGAAAGCGCATTTACCCATAATTCGGAAGTTTATTGGGGAAGCAAAGCTCTATTTAAGGGTAAGGTTTTGAAACCTCTTCCTGAAATAGAGATAGTTGGAGATTCCTGGAAGAGTTATGATGCTCAGCCTGCTGTAGGTCCTCACGTTACTACAAATAGCACAGGAAATATAACCTATCAGTGGTACACAGAAGCCGGAGAACCTCTGGATAGTGCTCCTGTTGATGCAGGAACGTATAAGGTTTCGGCAAAGGTGGCTGAGTCCCCAGAATATGATGCCGGAGAGTCTGAGATAGTATCTTATTCAATTCATAAGAGTCCGACACATCTGGTTCAGTATGCTTCTCAGGATGGGGCTGAGGCCCATATTTCAGTTGAATTGCAGGGATTATTTGATACTAGTCATCTAAAAGAGGGAGCTAAAACCAGAGTAAATATTTATGATGAATCCGGGTCTGTGGTTGGAGACTTTTATGATAAGCTGATACCTTTTGAAATAATAGATGGACGGATAATTGCAAATATTGATTGTGCGCAGGTTCCTGCCGGAATTTATACTGTAGTAGCCACATATGTGATTGATAATCATAATTATGAACAGCCTAACCGTACTGAAGAGGTCTATAATAAGGATTTGGCAGACAGGTATATAACGGCTGACGGCGTTTCATTAACATATGGAGATAATCCATATACGCTCACAGTTAATAATAGCAGTCCGGGAGCTGCAGATGTTTATTCATATTCTATATATTATGATTCTGCAGAAGAACTGGCCAGCAGAATAGGCCATGATGTGGAGCCGACGATATCGATCACACCGGCTAATGATGGATATGGTAATAATACTGCGATTATAAATGTAAATCATGCGGGTAAAGCCAGGGTTAGAATTAATCTTGTAGATGAGATGGGCTCTTATGGCAACTCATCTAAATTCATTGATGTAGAGGTTAAACCTGCGGATCTAACAATCTCGTCATTTGCATATCTCGCAGACGATGATGAAGAAAAACCTGTTGATAGGGTTACATATGGTAAGATAGATACACTTGATTTTGGCCTTGAATATAGTGGACTAAAAAATAACGATACTGAATCTGATTTCACCCATGGTTATGGAACCCTGGAAGTAGTTCCGATGTTCCTGCATCAGGGAGCATCAGACACTCCATGTCAGATAGGAATCAGACGTATCCCAGTTGATGCTGTAGTTGATGGACATGCTACCAAGCTGTTCTATTCAAGAGACTATAATGTGATACTGGATACAGAAAAGTATGCTGTGACTGTTGATAAGGCAATGCTTGCTGTTCAGCCACTGGACACTGGTGTGACCTATGGTGAGGATGCACCGGAATTTGGCTGGGATATGGCAAGCAATCAGTCGGATGTTTGCTGCGATGGCCTTGCAAGCTGGGATGTACTTGATGAAGCAGTAACTAAGGATCCTGTGGTTGCTCTGGATACTACTGTAACCGGCGGAAAGGATTTCCCTAATATTGATGCAGGTAATTATCCAAATGCCTTGACTATGTCAGGTGGTGAAGCTGATAATTACATGTTTTATTATATGAAAGGGAATCTTAATATTGATCCTGCCAATATTAATGACAAGAGAAGATTTGATATTGCAGTAGATGACACAGTCTATGATGGTACAGAACAGAAGCAGACTGTTGAAATCACTGACAACATATTTGATTCTCCATACTCATTGGAAAAGGACAAGGATTTCGAGGCAGTATATGATGGTGATTCCTTCGTTTATGCTGGCAAGGTAAATGTAACCATAACTGGTAAAGGTAACTATCAGGGCGAACGTGTTGAGACCTATGATATTGCTCCTCGTAAGCTGACAGTAAATACAGAAAGTGCTGAAAAGATTTATGACGGAAGACCGCTTACTGCTGATGGTACTATGACCGGAGTGGCAGATACAGATGGCCGTAAGGTTTCACTTGATGTTACTGGAAGTCAGACAGAGGTTGGGAAAAGCGATAATACCTACTCTATCGTATTTGATAGTGATGAGTTAGAATCAAGCTACGTGGTTGGAGAAGAAAAACTGGGAACACTATATGTTGCTCCTAATGATGTGGCAGAATGCTATGTTTCAAATCCTGAAGATGTTGTATATAATGGAAATGAGCAGAAGCAGCCGGTTTCAGTTACCAATCTGCTCCGAGAGGAACTGGTTGAGGGAACTGATTATGAACTTAAATATTCCGACGACCTATGTAATGCAGGTACAGTAACAGTAACGGTTACAGGTTTAGGTGCATATACCGGATCAACATTTAAGACCTATGATATCAAGCCTGCTCCGCTGACCATCGACACTGAAGAAAAGACGAAGAAGTATGATGGAAAGCCACTTACTGCAGGCGGTGAAATGTACGGCCTGGTAAATAATGAGACGGCTACACTTAAGACAACAGGCAGCATTACAGATGCGGGTTCAGTTCCTAATACCTACGTGATCGTATGGGATGGAACTGCAGACGAATCTAATTATTTTGTATCAGAGGAAGATATTGGTACATTGAATATATTACCTTCATCAGATGGTCAGAACGGAATTAAAACAGAAGGCTATATTGGAACATATGATGGTGAAGACCATCCACTTAAGGCAACAGCTTTGCTGGATGGATCTAAGCTGTATTATAGTCTTGATGGTGGAAAGACCTGGAGTGAAGAGGCGCCGGTATTTAGGGATGCCAGCGACGAACCGATAAATGTCATGATCAAGGCAGAGAATCCTGATTATGTTAAGGGTTCAGCTTCCGTTGGAGTTCAGATCACTATCAGACGTGCAGCTCTTTCCGTAACAACTGATTCTGCTTCAAAGCAGTATGACGGAAAACCACTTACAGCATCCGGAGAGTTAGAGGGTCTTATTAATGGCGAAACGGCTGAGCTTGTTATGACAGGAAGTCAGACAGAAGTCGGTAAGAGCATGAACACTTATGAAATTAAGTGGAATGGTACGGCTAAGGAATCAAACTATCAGGTTGATGAGAAACTGGGAACACTTACAGTTCTTTCATCTGATGGTAAGAATCCGCAGAATGATCCTAGTGGAAAATCCGGAGGAAGATCAAAGAATACCGGAGATTCAAGTAAACCAATATTGATCCTCATTATAGGAGTTGTAGCACTGGCAGGGGCAGGCTGCATCATATGGTTTAAGAAAAGAAAAAAATAATGATAAAACATTTTTAGGAGGTAAAAGTATATGAAGATTTTATCAGTATTTGATCCTGAATTTGCTGAGTTTGGTAAGGTTCTTTCAGGATACGACACAGCAGAGCTTGTTGAGGCTATGAACAAGATTGAGATGCCAGCAGAGGGCGTGGCTTATGAGCCAGGAATTGATTCTTTAGAGGCTGTATCAATCTTTGGTGACCTTGCGGATAACGCATTTGGTGGAATGCCAATTCAGCTTGGAATGTGCTGGGGATATAACAAGGCTCTGAACTGTCTTGAGTATCACAGAAACAGCGAGATCAACATCGGAGCTACTGACTTCGTACTTCTTCTTGCTAAGCAGGAGAAGATCATTGATGGCAAGCTTAACACAGCTGATGTAGTTGCATTCAGCGCACCTGCCGGAGCAGTTGTAGAGGTTTATGCAACATCTCTTCACTATGCACCATGTCGCGATTCAGCAGATGGCTTCAGAGTAGCAGTAGTTCTTCCAAAGAACACTAATACTGATCTGGAGAAGAAGCCTGAGAAGGATTTCGAAGACAAGATGCTCTGGGCTAGAAATAAGTGGCTGCTTGCTCATCCTGATTCAGCAGAGGCAGGCCAGGGTGCTTACATAGGTCTTGAAGGTGAGAACCTGAGTATTTAGTAAGATTGCAGAATTACAATAAAGGAAAACAAAAACGTCACGTTGAATTTCAACGTGGCGTTTTTTATGAATTCTTAGCTTTTTTATACTCCGCCTTATTCTCGTACATCTTCCTGTCGGCCTTGTTGACGACGTCTTTGAAATCATCGTCAGGCTCCTTCATCACATATCCAAATGCACAGCTGTATGGGGTTTTGGACATTTTACTTCGAATCGCTTCTATGTATTTCTGAATCTCGCCTTCGCTGGTGTTGGTGTACAGAATGATGAATTCGTCACCACCTATACGATAGGCGGTTCCGTTTTCACCGCAGTTGGTTCGCATGATGTCAGATACTGTTCGAAGTGCAGTATCACCAGCCTTATGTCCCTGGCCATCATTGATGAGCTTCAGGTCGTTCATGTCAACGGATACTACAGCTGTTATGAGCTTAGCGTTGGACCTGCTGTCCTGATAAAAGCTCTGTCTGTTCAGGAGTTCAGTCAGAGTATCTATCTTAGCCATGTGGATGTAGATACAGATGAAGTACAGCAGCAGCGCAGAAGTGAAGAGTGCGCTGTAGTCGTTGTCCTTCCTTGAATACATATAGTAGAACACACCTACGAAAGGTCCCACGGTGATGAACATTATGATGAAGTTATAAGTCCTTGAATAATTCTTGAAATAGAAAATGTTATTGATCAGAAATGCCAGGCTGTAGAAAATGAATACAGCATAAGGCAGGTACCTGAGCGGCCCTCCCATAAAACTGTTGTCCTCAGTAAACCAGCAGACCAGGTGAGTGTATTGGGAGGTAAAATAAAACGGCACACTTATAATCTCCGGCAACAGCAGTAAAATGAGATTCCTGCGGGACAGTCTTGACTTAGTGATTATCTGCATTACAAAAATAAGGATCAACGGATAAATGGTATATTTGCAGGAGGTAAAGAAAGGGCGGAGCAGACTCATTTTCGCAAATGTCTGCGTCCACAGTTCAACATAGAATAAAATAGACTCAACAAAAAGAAGGATGACTACAATCAAGGTCATTCTTTTTATTCTTGCAGATATATGAGCACTTATGCCCAGCATAATAAGGAGCCCCATGAGCTCAAATATCATTACATAATTATCTAGAAAATATATCCCTAAATTCATATAATCCTTCACCTCTAAGTACATTTTACCTTTATTCAAGTTAATTGTCATTAGTGATTTTCCCTAAATATTTCCGTTTTTGTTTGAAACCGGCTTGTGTTAAAATTAAGAAGAATTGTGAAATGTACTGACTAGTGGGGGTGTACACATTTGAAAAAGGAAACAAAAAAAGCCACATCGATTTCTATAATCGGCGGAATTATTGTCCTGATCATAATGATAAT
>JAEEGL010983261.1_pt1 | contig 18471 bp, 21 predicted proteins | sample 9134231 | NCBI WGS metagenome assembly JAEEGL01 (sample SAMN16246548, study PRJNA631951) | gut metagenome | biome: gut microbiome; feature: rumen; material: fiber-attached | host: Bos | place: Iran: Karaj | collected 2018-10 | reverse complement strand
TATCTTTTGTGACAAAATACATCTTATAGCAATCTTTTCCATCACAACCAGAATCATATTCAATAAAATTTTCTTTAGAAAAATCTAATCCTAATTCTTCTTTTACTTCTGTTATTATTCCCTCAATTGGAGTTTCTCCAGATTTTGGATGTCCACCAGTTACTCCCCAGTCTCCACCTTTTGATTTGACTCTTTTTTGCATCAAAAATTCTCCATTTGAATTTCTAATTACAACCATTACTACCATAGGATAATATCCTTCAGGTATCAAATCCCCTTTTCTATATGTTTTATTTGTTTTATTACTATTTATATCATATAAATCTCTTAATTCAGTTATATATATCACCAGCCTATACTTATTATACCATATATTTTAATATTTAATTACATCAGAATATTACTATCTTACGAACACTCAGTAAAAGTTGAAAAGCCCTTATTTTATAATGGGGTTAGTTAAATCATGCTCAACCAGTTAATGTTTGTTTTATTTTCATTCATTTGGATCAACTAGTTTATTTTAAATTTTTTAACTGTTCTTCAACTTTCTTAGATAGTGGGACATCATCTAAACCCCAATTTTTATATAGTAGTTGAACATCGCCTACTTTAGGTAATGATTCATACTTTTTTGATTCTTTATAATATACAGCTATGTCATCAAATAGATATACTTTTGAATCTTTTTTACTATACCAAATAAAGGATATTGTCATATTTCCATTTATTCTGTCTACACCTATCAATCCTGCAACATGTTCTAATCCATATTTTTCTAGATAATCATTCCATCTTAGATTATTTTTTATATCACCAGTTGAAAAATATCTATATTCTTCTCTATCTCCATCACCAAAACAAACATTTGATGGATGAGTGTGTATGTCTGCAATAATTGTCCCTTTTGATGATGTTTTAATTCTAGTCTCTAATTCTTCTGCAAATTTACCATAACCAGGACCTACTGAATGATTATATGGATTTTTAGAATCCTCTCCTCTACTATCATAATCTTCATACTGATTCATCTCATCAAAAAGAATTACATTTGATTCTATTTCTTTTCCATAAAATATGCACATGTGCTCACTGGCAACCCACGCACTTCTCCCCATTAAAAATAAAAGTCTCTGATATAAATCATCAGTAATAATTATTTTTGAATGTGGTAATTTACTAAAATTATATTGATTTTTATTTAACATATTTTTTACCTCTTTTTTTGTCCTTAATTAAATTGTAATCAACTCATTTAATTGTTTTTTTTATATTCAAAACTAATTATATCACCATCATTTAATCTAATTATTTTAGTATTATGGTTTATTTCATAATTATTTATTTTCTCTTTTGTTATATCATCTGTTTTTTGATAATGTGGAAAAATATCAATATCTATTAAACCAAGACCAGAATATGAATTTAAGATCACATCATATTTTGGTTTAGTACCTTTTTTAATATCATAAATATATTTTGTGTCCTTGGATAATATTATTGATCCTGCACTTTCACCAATATATATTCCTTTTTCTAAAAATTTAATTAATAATTCTTTAAATGGTGTAGTTTGATTTAATTCAACTAAATTAGTTACATTACCACCAAGACCATAAATAATATCATAATCAAGTATTATATTAATATTATCTTTATTTAAATCAACTATATCTGCTTTTATTGCTCCTACTTTTAGAAAGTTTTCTTTTACATTTTCTCTTGCAATGTAATTACCACTTTCAAAAGGTGCTGCATTAGCAATTATTAATACTTTCTTACCATTAGATATTTTTTTAAATAATTCAATATTTTCTTCACTTACATAATTATTTATTGAATTAAATCCCCCAGATGTTACTAATATATTATTCATATTATTCACCTACCATTCTATAAATCCAAATACAATATTAATTGAGTTTCATTTGGATAATCCGGATATGCATTTTCATTTACTGAACGTAAAACCATTCCTTGTTTACGATAAAAGTTTACTGCGGCTGGATTAGTGTTTTGACATTCAACTTTTAACTCTCTAAAGCCATTACTCTTTGCATATTCTTTAGCCATATTAAATAGTTCTTGTCCAATTCCTTGGTGCTTGTATTCATCTCTTACACGAATGTCCCATAAAACTGCTAAATCGCTTCTTTCCTCTAGCATATGACAATCATTTGTATTTGTAGCTAAAGTACAACCAGCAATCATTTTATTATCTTCATTATATGCTACAAAGAATTTCCAGTTTTTTAAATCAAATAATTCCTTCCATCTGGAAGTTCTTGATCCAAAATCTTTATGAAATTTAGGAACGTCTACTAATTCCAATTTTATTTCATCATTATTCTTTATTATTTCATATTTTTTGTTTGTATCGTAATAAAACGGAATATTCCCATACTCATCTAATTGATCTATATCAATTTCAGAATATCTAATTTTGTCCATTTAGATCAACTCCTTTTATTGTACTCTTTCATAGCCAAATCTATTATCTTTTTAATATAATCTTCTTTCCCGTATACATATTCTTTTCTATTACCATTATATTTTTTATATAACTCAAGTTTTAAATCTTCATATCTTTTTGCTTCTTCAGGATGAGAATTCATATAATCTCTAAACAAAATAGATTTTATACAATTAATATCACCTGTTTCATATACATGAATAAAAGCTTTTACCTTGCCATCTTCTTCTTTTCTAATTAAATATTCTCCACCCATAGTAGGTTCTTTTTTAACAGTATAAACTTCTCCTTCTATACTAGATTCAGTAAATTTCTTAAAATCTTCTAAATCATCTGTTTGAATATTAATATCAATAATTGGTTTTGATTTAATACCTTTTATATTAGTACTACCTACATGATCAATATATTTAATTTTATCTTTATAAATTATTAATAATTCTTCTTTTTCTTTTTCATAAATAGAAGGATAATCATCTTGATAATCTAGTAATTCTAAATATCCTTTTTTTAATCCTACATTATTCATAATTACCACCTCTTAGTTATTATTAAAAATCATTTTCATCCAACAATGGAATAATATCAATAGCAGGTTCTTCATATGGATGAACCTCTCTTAGTTTTGAAACAACACTTTTTACTTTATCTACTGAGCAAACTACTTCTAATTTATCTTCTTTTACAAATTCTAATTTATTATTTTCTCCAATATATGGATTGGCCACGTCATTAGGTTTAAAAGTTCCAATACAATTTGTAGACATAGAACAATAGGAATAGTTTCCTATAACTCCTGCTCCTAATTCACAAATGGCATTTCTAACTTCATCAGTTTTTTCTTTTGGAACTGTTACAATTATCTTAACTTTATTAATATTAAAATTCATAATCATACACCTTCTTTATTAATTAGAGTTATTATCTTTAATTATTTCTATTACTTTAATTTTACCATCAACAATAGTTTCATATACTGGTTTTTCTCCTTTTGTATTATCTTTTCCTTCCCAATATATTTCTGCCTCTAGTAAATTATAATCCTTATCTATAGTCCCATCAAAACAATTACAAGCATCTCCCGTAAATGTATTACCATCAACACTTACTTTAACTATTTGATAAACATCTCTTCCTAAACTAATAAAATAATTATACCAACTCTCTGCTTCTTCTTTAGTACTAGTTACATATAAGGAAGCTAATCTAGATGGATAATTAGGGTATTTATTTTTTCTAACCTCTTCTAAAGCTAGTTCTCTTAATGCAACTTTTGTATGATGATCTAATTCATCATCTTGATATTTACTTGGATTAGAATATATATCATTTATTTTTTCTAATAAATTATACACTCTATCATATAAAGCACTATGATTCTTTTCATCGAACACTATTACTTGTCCTAATTTCATAGGTTTTTCTGTTACAACATGATAGTAAATTTTATCCATAGATTTTACCTTCCTAATATTTTATTTATATTTATCAATTATATATTTTTCTATTTCTTCTAAATGCATACCATGTGATCCTTTTATTAATATTTTGGTATCATTTAACTTAATTTTATTTAAATATTTCTTTGCTTCTTCATTATTATTAAAATGTTTACCAATATTAATTATTTTAGTAGCTTCTCCGATAGTAATAACATCTAAATCTTTTATTTTTTCTAGAGCCTCTCCTATTTCTTTATGAATTTTATTTTTATACTTTCCTAGTTCTAATACATCTCCTATTATAGCCATTTTCTTTTTATTAGTATTTTCTAATAAAGATAAACTACTTTTTATAGATTCAATACTTGCATTATAACAATCACTTATTATTGTTATATTATTACTTAACTCTTTTTTTTCTACTCTTCCAGTTGAACCTGTAAAACTATTAATAGCTTTAACTATTATTGATGGTTCTATTTTATATAATAAACCAACTTCAATAGCAATTAATATACTATTAATAAATGATTCACTAGGTATAATAAATTTTATTTTATATTTTTTATTATTTATAAGAACATCAAAATTTAATTTATCATCTACTTTAATATTAGATACTTTTTTATTATTAGTTTTAATAACTTTATAGTTTTTATCATTTTTTACTTTACTTAAATATGGATCATTTCCATTAACTATTAAATAACCATTTTTTAAATATTTAACTATTTCCATTTTAGCTTTAAAAATATTATCTTGAGATTTTAATTTACCAATATGTGATGTTCCAATATTAGTTATTATAGCAGTATTTGGTCTAGTTAATTTAGAATAAGTTTCTAATTCTTTTAAATGATCCATTCCCATTTCCATGATAATTATTTCATGTTTATCATTTATTTTTGATAATGTTAATGGAACACCTAATTCATTATTTTGACTACCTACGGTTTTTAATACATTATATTTCGTTTCAAAAATATGAGCAATTAAATCTTTAATACTAGTTTTTCCAATAGAACCAGTAATTCCTATTAAAGGAATATTTATATATTTCTTTCTATTATATTTACCAATATTAGTTATTGCACGTCTTGTACTCAATACTTTTAAAATTGGTGTGTTTGATTTAGATTTAATATATTTATCAGTTACTATTAAACTAGCTTTATCTATTACACTTTCAATATATTTATTACCATCAGTTCTTTCTCCTTTTAAGGCAACAAATATATCACCATCATCTATTATTCTTGAATCAAAACATATTTTACCTACTTCTCTATTAGTTTTATCACCACTAATTATCTTTCCATAAGTAACCCTTTTTACTTCTCTTAAATTCATAATGCACCTCTATTTTAAAGTCTTATAATAATCTTTTTGCCAATCTATTCTTTTTCCATTACTTCTAATATAATTTAATGAACCATAAAGATAACCATCATTAGGGATTATTTCTATCTTTTCTACCTCATCAAGATTTATTCGCCATACACAACCTTGTAATATATTACTATCTTTAGTAATACATCTATCAAAAGACTTCTCTATTTCTTTACAAACATCAATATATTCTTTATCAGTTCGATGTGTTTTATATTTATCTTTTCTAACATAAGCTTTTAAATCATCACTAGTTATATTATATTTCTTAAGTTTCTTATCAAACATTTCTTTATCTTTAAGAGTATTTGGAATATAAATATTATTTAATAAAAATGAATATCTTCTAAAATCAGTAATAAATACATCTTTTTCTTTTTTTCTAAAAGTTATTTTTACATCAGGTCCAATTACATTTTCCCCTTTTCTTCTAGGTGGACAAATAAAGTTATAACACTTTACCCAACACCATATTGGATAATCTACCTTATATGGATTATCAACTCTTTCATTCATTTTATTAATCATCCAGTTATAAGTAGTACCAAATTTCTCTAATTCTATTTTTTCTTTTTTACATTCTAAATATCCTTTATTAAATAAATCCTTAACTGCATCCATTGATTGAAATGTTACTAATTTCATACTCTACCTCATTTTATTATAAACTAAGTCACTTACTAATAATGCATTTATATTATATTCTTTCAATACAATAAATTAATTATAACATTTTTAGTATCTATAATCAATTTATCAAAATAAAAACTGATAGAAAATCTATCAGTAATTTATTATCTAGAACTTTCTTTTGGTAATTCTAGTTCAACACCTTTTTTAAATGCTTCTCTATTTAAAGCAACTACTTCATTTTGATCATGTGAATCTTCAAAATATTCAGTTTCATCAGGTCCAATATCTATTAATGGTTTTTTACTATGGAACCATCCTGTTCTTTCAATATTCATTTCGTTTGAATTTAATTTTCTTAATTCAACATATTGGTATAAAGCTGGATATATCCTAATATATTTATGATATTTTTCTTCAAACTCGTCAGTATCTGTTTCCTTTTCTTCTTCTGGTGTTAGTGATTCATATTCATGTTTTACACGATAAAGCAAGTCACCATTAACTGCTCTTTCAATACTACGACAATAATCTCTAAATTCATTAGTCAATCCATAATCATATATGGTAAATCTCTTGCCACCTTCTTTTATCATCTTTACAACTGATTCATATAATCTAAGTGCTACTTTTATACATCCTTCTTCATCTACTTGGTTATAATAATAATCATTAACAAATTTAACACTATTAGGTAAAGCTAGAATATCAAACATTACTCTTACAATAGAACCAGTGTATGGGTCATACATTTCACCTAAATTATCCTTTAATATTTTTTGAACACCAATTAATTTCTTTTTGCTATCATCTCTTAATATTGCATTAATCATTTGTACATCATTAATAGCATCTTCTTGACTTAAATGAACACATGGTGTTAATTCTTTGCCTGTTTTAGTATCTAATACCCCATAAAATCCATCTTTATAAACAATGGATCCAGAGATATAAGGCATAAGATCAATATCCCAAGCACTAAGGGATTTCTTTTTCTCACCTACATATGTATATCCTTGTTCTTCAATTAATTTAATTAATTCATTATCCATATCAAAAACCTCTCTATAATAACATTATATCTTTTATTCAATTATTTTACAACTTTTATTAGTCTCTTCTTGACCAATGTTTACACAATAATACTCATATAACATATTAGCTAATTCTATTCCTTCTACTTTATAATTATCTGGATATATTATTAATTCAAAGGTTGTTCCATTGAAATAGAATAATGTTTCAAATTTCTTAAAACCTAATTTTTCATAGAATTTCCATCTTCTTATTGTACTAGCATCAACATCATTAACTTGTTCTATTTCACCAAGTAATCCATCATCTTTAATTACATTTTCGAGTAATATCTTTATTGATTTAGAACCATATCCCTTACTTTGATATTCATCAAAGATTGCAAAATAATCTAAGTAATATGGATAATTATTAATTCTTTCTAACACAAAGAAACCAACTAATATATCTTCATCATATATTCCATAAAACTCTTCTATTCCACTTTGATAAGCTACTTTAATTGTTTTCCAATCTCTTTGTTCTTCTAAAGTAAACAAAGTAATATACTTATCATATATTTTATCTTCAAATTCTTCGATAGTTATTTTTCTAACATCGATCATACTATCACTTCCTATCTTGTAGCTGATTCAGTAAGATATATCTTTTTATTTGTATAGTCAACTTTAACTTTAGTTCCAAGAGGTAATACTCCTATTGGATCAGCATGACCAATATTTATATTATATAAAACTGGTAATTTTTCTTGTTTAAACTCTTTTAAAACATCTTTAATAGTTCCTTTATATTCTTCATAATATGTTTCATTACATGGTTTACCAACAATAATTCCTTTAACAACATCAAATATACCTTGAGCACCTAAGTTTCTCATAAAATATTTAACATAATCTGGTTTTGGTTGTTCTTCGCTCGTTTCAATTAATAAAATTTTATCTTTCCATTCCTCGATACTAGGCCAAATACTAGTTCCTATTACCATTGGAAATACATCCAAACAACCTCCTAATAATTCACCTTCTACTACCCCTTCACCTTGTAATAATTCATAACCATGTTCTTCTTTTTTAGTTTTTAATTGTTTATTAATATTTTCTAATCCCCAAGGTATAAAATCATCAGACCATTCTGGACTAGAGGTAATTTCTAAATTTGTACTATCTTTAAATAAAATATTCTCTACTGCTTCTTTAGTATAATCAAACATTTTTACATACATTCCAAATTCACACATAAAGCTTGGTCCATAGTAAGAAACTAAACCTGCTTTATGCATCATTAAGTGATTAACTGTTGTATCAGAATAACCCATAAATACTTTAGGATTATTTTTTATAATATCAAAATCAATATATGGTAATGTTCTAATAGTATCATCACCACCAATAGCACAAAATATACCATTAATAGTTTTGTCACTAAATGCATCCATCAAATCTTTTGCCCTTAACTCTGGATGTTCATAAATAAACTTACTTCCTTTTAATGCATTTGGCATAGCTACTACTTCTAAACCAAAATCTTTTTCTAATCTTTCTTTAGCAATATCATATTTATGAATTAATGCTTCATCCCCTAATATTCCTGATGAAAGACTAACTACAGCTATTTTATCTCCCTTTTTTAACATGTTTGGTTTTATCATAATTTCCTCCTATATCTCTATCCAATATCTACGATATGTATTATTATTATCTTCTTTATATCTACTATTTTCATATTTTCCATTATTCTTTTCTATTATTTTAGCAGACCATAAGTTTTCTTCTCGACATGAAACTAATACTTTTTTCATTCCTAATTTCTTACATTCTTTAAGTACTAATTTTAATATCAAAGTACCATAACCTTTTCTTCTTTCACTTGGTCTAATTAAATAACCAATATTAGCACCATAATTAAATAATTCATCATTTAATTCATGTCTTATATTAGTACCACCATAAATATGATTATTATCATCTACTAAAATAAATGTTGATTGATTAACTAATTCTGGATGATATAATTTCATATTTTTATTATGTTCTAATTCTATTAAAAAATCATCAAAGTTATCTTCAGTTACTTTTTCTATATTTCTAAAACCTTCAAACTTATCAGAAATAGTATCATTTTTTATTTCAGAAACCATCTCTAATAATTCTTTTTTATCAAATTTATTTATTTCTCTTAAATAAAGATTCATACTTCAACCTCTTTAATTAGCAATATTATAACACAAAAAGTAGGTTTTGAACCTACTTTGTTTCTTTTAAACTATCAAATACTTTAGCATCTTTTAAAGATGGAAACTGTTTTATTATTTCTTTTTGAATTAATAATGCTTTTTCTTTTAAATGAGGATACTCTAATAAATAAGTTGTTTCATCTTTAGAACAAATGTTTTCAAATATTCTAGCTCGATCTTCTACTGGATATGATTTAGCATATGTATCAACAAAATATACTTTACTTTTATCATCTTCATACATTGTATTTTTAACTGGAGCATCACTTCGATAACTATATTCATAAACATAACCTTTTGGATTAAGTTTAAACCAATTAGTGAAATCAGTTGGTATAACAGCATCCATAATATGCATTAATTCATGACATGTAGTAGCATATATACCAGTTTGATTAACATCTAATACTATTTCATGTTGATTATTTTCATATAATGTATAACCAGATGCATTAGGTGTAGTATCTACTTTAGGATTACCTTTTATTTCACTAGATAAATAAATCATTAATCCTTTATGCTTTTTATCTTTTAAACTATCAAAAAATTCAGTATTAAACTTAGTTAATGATTGATCTATTTCATCAAGTGCTCTTAATAATGAATAATCATTTAATTCACCATTAGCAGTAAAAGTACTATTTTTTATTTTAACTTCATCTTTATAAATAATATCAATATGATATTTATCTTCCATATCTTTAACTTTTTTATCTACTTTTTCATCCATATATTTTTCATATTCTTTATATGTATAAGTGATTCTTGGAATATTATTTATATCAACAACATAAACAATACTTTCATCAATAAGACCAACTAAGTAAATATAATTATCATCATAATATATTAAACTAAGATAATCTTTAAATTCATATTCAAATCTTGTGATAGTTTCTTTATCTAAATCCATTACATATAACTTATGATCATCATTAAGAAAATAAAATAAATTATCTTTTAAAGCTGTTGCCATAATATTATTGTTATATAACATACCAGTATATCTATTTAATTTATTATTTACTACATCATATGAAATTATTTCACCCATTTTAGTTGAATATAGACCATGATTATAAGATGCCCATAATAATTCATCTACTTTTTCATATTTATCATTAACTATATCATAATAATAATATATTTCTTTTTGTGGTGAAAAATAAATAATATAACCATTATTATTAATAACCATATCTTCATAAAAATATGCATCATTATCATTAAAATTTAATTCTCTAATTACTTTTTCACCATCATATATTTTATCATCAAATACCTTTAATATCTTACCTTGATGATATACTATTCTAGTTTTATCATATGCAATATATTCTCTTTTATAAAGTACATTAAGTTTATAATCATAGTAAGTTTCATTATCATCTTTCGAACATAAAATATATCCATTAAAGAATGAACAATAATCATTTTTACCATCAACAGTACCTATTTTACTAGGTCTTATACTACGAATATTTCTTTTATATAAAGTATAAACAGAACTATCTTCATCAAAGTAATAGATATCTTCACCAATTAAATGAATATATACTGTATGTTCACTATCTTTTTTTATATCATATAAATAAACATAATCATTTATTTTTTTACCCTTTAAACTATTTAAATATTTAATAAAAAAAATAGTTCCAATAACTAAAAGAATAATAGCTACTATGGTAATAATTAATGATTTCTTTTTAAGTTTTCTTTTCTTCTTTGTCATAGTATCACAACCTTATAAAGAGTATAACATAGAAATAGAAATATAGATTATATAGGCAAATAAAAAAATGTCGTTTTGACACTTCTTTACTATATTATTCTTTAGGTAATGTATAACCACCATCAACTACTATTTCTTCACCTGTTATAAAACTAGCTTTATCTGATAATAAGAATTCTACAACATTAGCTATATCAATTGGATTACCTAATCTTTTTACTGGAGTATTATTAATTATATCAGGTATGTAATCATCAAAATTAGGTGTTTCATGATAAGACATATCTGTTTTAATTACTCCAGGAGATATAACATTAGCTTGAATAGATTCATATCTTGAAGCAACACTTTTAGTATATGAAATAATACCGGATTTACTAGCTGCATAAATAGGAAAATACTTAGATCCCCTACTTGAAATAGATGCAATATTTATTATCTTTCCTTTAATATTATTCTTAATACAATTATCAATAAATAATTGATTAGTTTTTATACAACCTTTTAAATTTATATCAATAACTTTATTAATTTCATCTTCATTATAATTAATTGATTCTTCTTCAGTCGATATTATACCCGCACAATAGATAAGAACATCATAATTATCTTTATTAAATATATTAACTATCTCATTACTAGTAACATTACATTTAAGATAATTAAACTCAAAATTATTTCTTTCTTTTCTTCCAACACAAGTTATCTCATAATTATTACTAAGAGTTTTAGCTATTCCATAACCTATACCAGAAGCTCCACCAATTATTAAAACTTTCCTCATCTTTTCACCTTCTTAAAATAGTTTTTCTATTACCAAAATATTTGTATCAGTTAATAAATTTTTAAATTTCTTTCCGAAATCCACATCACCAATAATAGAACCATAATGAATTGGTATTACTATCTTTGGCATTATTTTTCTAACTAATTCACTAGCTTCAACATAATCCATCGTAAAATGTCCTCCGATAGGAATTAATGCTATATCACATTTAACTAATTCATTTTCAGGAGTTTTATCAGTATCACCGGCTATATAATAAGTTATATTATTATAAGTAACTATATAACCTAACCAATTATTTTCTCTTGGATGAAATGGCTTATCTATGTTATATGCAGGAATTGTTTTAATAAATAAATTATCAATATTAACTTCATCAAATGGATTTAAATAAATATATTTTTTAAAACTAATTTGATTAATAACATCTTCCATAGACTTTGGTGCAACTATTACTGTATTATCATTCATAACGTTTTCTATTGATTTAATGTCAAAGTGATCATAATGATTATGAGTAATAAATATTATATCTGCATCATGTTTATTTTCTTCTATCTTAAATGGATCAAAATATATTATTTTATCTAATTCTATTCTAATACTACTTTGGGTATTAATTGTTATATTGTTAGTATTCATTATTCCTCCTACATTAACTTCTTTAATCTATCGGTATATCTAATTGGTGATAGTTGTTTTACTTTACCAGTTTCATCAACTTTAACCTCTGGAATAAATATTCCTGTTTCAAGTTCAATATAATCCGCTACTAACCTTCTATGACAAAACTCATTAACTTCTTCATAACATAACATTATCAACTCTTCACCAAAAGTTTCTTTTAAATAATATAAAAGTTCTTTAACATCCAAATCTTTTAATCTAGTTTCATAAAAACTTTTGATATATTCATCTTCAATTATTTTTCGTTTTTCTAAATATTCTTTGATTCGATATGGATTCTTTGATAAAGTTTCTAGTTCATCTAACTTCTCTTTATAAGTAATATAAGTTACCCATCTAGGTGCTAATTTCTTATATGCATTACCTATATATTTAGCTTTCTCACCACCATCACCAGAAATAGATAATCTATTACCTGATTTAACACTATTATAGTTTCCTGTACCTAATATTATTTCACTCATTCTATCACCATTATAATTATAACAAAAATTACTCTATTTACAAACTATTATATTCAATTTATAATGGTTATTGGAGGAATAAATGAAATATATTATTTTAGGTCATGTTAATCCCGATGTTGATAGTGTATTAAGTGGTGTTCTATTAGAAAGAATACTGAATAGATATACAAATAATGAATTTAAATTTATTATTCCTGATGATTTTATTGATGATATTACTAAAAAAATAGTAAATGATTTAGGAATAGATATAAGTAAATATCAAGAAAAGAATATTGATAGTGATGATAAGATTATCTTAGTTGATCATTATGAAGATACGAGGTACCCTAATAATATTTGTGCAATCTATGATCATCATCCACCTACATCTGGTTTTAATAATCCACTTAAAAGTGCTTATTATAATACTCCATCTTGTTCAGCAACTACAGTAATAGCTAAAGTATTTAATGAATATTTAACTAAAGAAGATTTTGTCTTAGTATTAGTTGGAGCACTTGTTGATACAGTATCTTTTAAATCAACTAAAACTAATCAAGAAGAAGTTAAATATTTAACAGAAAAAGCTAAAGAATTTAATATTGATATTAATAATTATTATGATATTGGATTATGTTTAAATGATATTGATGATCCAAATGAAGTATTTTTATATGGATTAAAAAAATATACTTTACAAGATAAAAAAGTAGAATCAAGTTATATTCAAATAAAAGATGTTCAAGATAATAAAGATAAAATAAAAAATATTATTTCTTTAATAGTTAATTATATAAACACTAATAATATTGATATCTTTGTCTTTATTGTTCATGATATGGATAACTTTAAAACAATTACTTTTGAAATAAGTAAAGATAATATTGAAACAAAAACATATGAACAATATACTTCAAGAGGTTCGACAATAATACCTAATTTAGATAAAAAATTATTAGAACAAAAAACTACAAGAATTTAATCTTGTAGTTTTATTATTTATTAATCTTTTTTGATAAACATAATAAATCATGAATTATTTCATGTTTACTATCACTAACTATATTATCTCGATCCATTAAATATACATCAAATCCTTTAGTTTTAGCTACATCAAGATTTAATTCATAGTCATCAATAAAGATAGCTTCACCTGGTTTGATATCATAATCAACTATTGGATAATCAAAGAATGTTCCATCTCTTTTAACTGAACCATAAATAGATGATACATATACTTTATCAAAATATTTATCTAAATTATTAACTTTTAAATAATCATAAACACATGGCCAATTATCTGTTAATAAAATTATTTTATATTTATCTTTTAATTCTTCTAATTCATTAATAACATTATTACATAGTTCATATTTACTAGGATTATAAGTTCTATCATATGCAATAGTTTTAGCTATTTCTATATTATAGCCTGGATAATCTAATTCCCTAAATATACTATCATAAAACCTAGTAAACATATCATATTCTTCTTCTAAAGTATTAATTACTTCTGATAAGATATAACCATATTTCTTACTAGTTTCTCTAAACTTATCAACATCTAATTTATTAATATCAATTAATTCTAAAAACTTTGGAGTCATATTCCAATCACGAGATGGACTAACTGCTATAACTCCACCAAAATCTAATACTAAATATTTGTGCATACTATCTCCTAATCTTCTAAAACTGTATCTTTAAGTAGAATAACATCATCATTTAATTCTTTAATAGCTTTTAAATTTCTAGGATCATCATCAATAACCATTAAGATACTACCATCACGTTTATATTTTTTTAAATATTCTGCTTTTAACATAGATGACTTTTCCATATTATTAGCTTCTCTTGATAAAATTATTCTATTTTCTCTTTTAAAGAATGGTGCATAAGTATCTAACCACCAATGTTTTTCATTAGTACCTTCGTTATATCTGGTGGCTGAAAAGATATATAATTCTATATTAGATAATTTAGATATCATTTCTAATTTCTTTATATTATTATATAGTGGTCTTTTTTTATCATATTCTCTAGCTTCATCAAAATGATAATCTGCTATTACACCATCCATATCTACAAATAATTTTATTTTTTTATTAGAAAAATTATTTAAATAATTCTTTAAATAAATATCTTTGTTTTTATGAGCAGTTATTATTGAATAATTATATGAATTAATGGTAATAGTCATATTATTTAATTCTACATAATAATTCTTACCAACTTTAGTTATTATACTTTCTTCATTTAAAATAACTTTTTTAGTAAATAAAACTACATCACCAGTAATACATAAATTCTTTTTAATTCTTTCTTTACCAAGCTTTGTTGTATGAATTAAATCAATGTTTTTAATTAATTCATTATTCATATAATCACTTCCAAATCAAGCTTATTATAACATAAAAAGTAGGATTACTCCTACTTTGTTTACTTTCTTGAATTGTATAGTTTTTTGAAATAACCATTTTTGTTTATTAGACTTTGATAACTTCCTTCTTCTTTTATAGCACCATTTTCTATTGCATAAATAACATCAACATCTTTAATAGTTTCTAATCGATGAGCTACTATTATTAATGTTTTATTATTTAAATATGTAACAATGTTTTTCATAACAATCTTTTCATTGATGTTGTCAATTGCACTTGTTGCTTCATCAAGAATTATTATTTTAGAAGAATCAAAGAATAGCCTTGCTAATGCAACTCTTTGTCGCTCTCCACCAGACATCTTTATTCCTTTTTCACCTAATTCAGTATCAAGTCCATTTGGTAGTTTTTCATAGAACTTAAGAAGACATACTAATTCTAATACTTTTAATATTTCATCATCACTTATTTTCTTGTCAAATACTAAATTCTCTCTTAAAGTTCCATCAAATATTGGTACTTCTTGAGAAACGTAAGTAACATAGTCATAGTAAGAATTCAAGTTTATGTCATTTAATTCTTTTCCATCTATTAATAAACTTCCTTTTTGGTATTTGATTAATCCCATGATTAATTTGATAATAGTTGATTTTCCAGATCCACTTTCACCTACTAATGCTACTGATGTGTTTGGTTTTATCTTGAAAGAAATATTCTTTAATACTTCTTTTTCTTCATAAGAATAAGAAATGTTTTTTAATTCAATTTCACCAGTAACATCTTTTAGTTTTGCACCTTTAACTAATCCAAAGTCATCACGTAAATCAAGTAATTTGATGTATTTGTTTACTGCTACTTTGTTTAATTTGTAATCTACATATTCAACATTGAATATTGCTATTGGTTCATAAGCTTTTCCTAAAAGAGAGATAATAGTAACTACTGCACCTACTGATAAATCTGATTTTAAAACTGCATAAGCTAGTACTATTACTTTTAAAATATTAACTATTAACGAGAATACTGAAAAGAATATTTCATGAACTAGTTTTATTTTTGTTTTACCATCAGCTATATTTTTTATACCTTCTCTTGATATTTCGATTTCAGTATCATATTTCTTATTAGTTCTGAATACCACTAATTCCATAAATCCTCTTACTAAATGTTTATTTAGTAATTCCTGATTTACTAAAATGTTCTCTTTTAACTTGTATAATCTTTTTAATAATATATTAGATATTATTATTACTATTACATAACCAAGTAGTACAAATAAAACATATTCCTTTCTAACTTGATAAATAAATAATAAACTGAAAAATGCGGTTGGTATTAACCATCTTGCTAATTTTAACCAGAAATCTACCATTATGTCACGAGATGCTGTTGCACCTGTTTCTATTCTTTCAATTAAACGCCCTGTTCCTAGTTTTTGATATTCTAAGTAATCAATTGATTTCATCTTCTTTAATGATTGTAATTTAAAATCTAAATAAAGTCGATTTTTTACTTGTTGTTCTGGGTAATTTTCAATATAACCTAGAATTGTTGAAATGATTAATAAAACTCCATAAATTATTAGTGGAACAAGAGTTAATGTTTTGAATTGGAATGCATCTAATATTTTTTGGTAATATGTTACACTATATAAACTCAAGAAATTAATAACTATTCCTATTACTACATAGAATATTATCATCTTTAAATTGTTTCTTAAAACTTCTTTAAATAATTTCATAATTTCCTTCCTTTCTTTTTTTTGTTGTCTTTATCATATAAAAAAACCTCCTTTCATAAACAACAAAAACCCACATAATATGTGTTATTGCCATTCATGAGGAGATTCTTAAGGCTCATCATTATTCCTTTAAACTAATGTTTATCTGATAGTAAAACGCGAATGGGCTAATTGATTTACTACATCGTTAATTATACCATAAAATTATTGATTTAGCAAGTTTCTACGAATTGAGTAGGTTTTTTCATCAGCATTATTTAAATCTACATCACTAGTTCGATGTATTTTATAACCAAATTCATACATTAAATTATGAATATACCATTCTCTAATTAAAGTTGCTCTACTTCTATCCCAATCACTTTCATATTTTCTTTCATAAGCAAGTAATGCATCAATTATTTCTTCTCTTATCTCAGGATCTTTTATTTTACATGAATCAAGAATTCTTAAATTAGGATCTTCTGCTTCTCGATCATCAATAACTAATACATCATAGGGATTTAATTCTTTAATTTTTTTTAAATATCTTTCATCACCAATATAAATAGTTCCACTATTATACTCTATTTTATTCTTAGTAATTTTTAATAAATCTTGAGGTTTCTTCTTTTTTAAAGTTGAAGATGATAAAGAAAAAAGAAGGACTAATAACGAAGGAAAAATAACTATGTTTCTTATAATTCTTTTTTTCATTAAAGCCTCCTTTTGGGAAGTATTATATCATAAATATAATATATTACAAATATTTCTCTAATTCACTAGTAAATTCTTTTTGTATTTCTTCTAATCTATCTTCCGTTTTAGATTCAAATCTCATTGTAATATTTGGCCCAGTATTAGATGCACGTACTAGGGCAAATCCATCAGAAAATTTAACTTTAACACCATCTATTGTTCCATAATTATAGTTTTTACTATCACAATAATCTTTGATTTTATTAACAATATCAAATTTTCTACTATCATCAACTTTAACTTTAATTTCTGGAGTTGAATAATACTTAGATAAATTATTTAAATAACTACTAAGTGGTTTATCACTATTCGATAACATTTCAATTAAACGCATACCAGAATATATTCCATCATCATAACCAGGCCATTTATCACGGAAATATATATGACCAGATAATTCTCCACTAAGTGGATAATTTCCTTTAGCTGTTTGCATACGAGTATAAGAGTTACCTGTACGATATTCTACTGGTGTAACACCTAATTTAATTAACTCATCTTCAAGTGTTTTAGAACATTTAACATCATATAAACATTCTTTTTTATCTACTTTATCGTATAAATAATCCCACATAACAGCTAAGAATTTATCTATTGGAATAAATGTACCTACTTCATCAATAAAACCAACTCGATCGGCATCACCATCATAACCAACACCAACATCAGCTTGATCCTCTTTAACTTTTTCTTTTAAAATAGTACGATTTTCTTCAACACATGGATCTGGATGATGATTAGGAAAATTACCATC
>JAEEGL013213851.1_pt1 | contig 18472 bp, 23 predicted proteins | sample 9134231 | NCBI WGS metagenome assembly JAEEGL01 (sample SAMN16246548, study PRJNA631951) | gut metagenome | biome: gut microbiome; feature: rumen; material: fiber-attached | host: Bos | place: Iran: Karaj | collected 2018-10 | reverse complement strand
TGCATGGCGGAAGCTGTTCAGGTTAAGAACAACCTTGATGCATTCAGGAGGTGGAGCAATGCCGAAAATATTCAAAGTAAAGTTTAAGAATACAGACCTGTACAGCTTCGTGGACGATGCTGTTCTCGAAGACGCTCTTCAGGGCGTGTTCCCGAGGGCAGTCCTTGAAGTTGATGAGATAAAGGAAGTAAACGAGATGATGAAAGAGAGGATGAAAAAGAATGAAAGCAAACATGAGGGTAATGTGTAGCGTATGCGGAAAGACATTTCTGCCGGGGAACACAAAAGGCTTACCGAACGGAATAGGATACATGCTGCAGGACGGTACTCTGTTCAATATGTGTGCTCAGTGCATTATTGATTTCGGCAGAATGACAGATGCAGAAAAGGACGAATTTTTCATAAAGCATGGTTTAAAAATAAAGTAGCCGTCCACACGAGTGGATGAAAGGAGTCAGGGATTAAATGAGCAAAAGTTATTCATGGTGGTGCGGTAGAAAGAAACGCATCAAGAAAAAATACACACTGCTTTGTGGCAGCTATCTTTCACCGAAAGAATTAAAGGATTTCTACAGGCGGCACAAGCCAAAGACAAGGAGATATCCATAGAAATGAATGATAATGATAAGGAGAAGAACGATGACGTTCGAACAGATCAACAAACTCGCCGGTACAGGTCAGCCGATGCCGGAGGAACTGAACGGAGCGGAACAGCTCGCCTTCCTGAGTCTGCGTCTGCTCCATACACAGTACATAGCTGACAAGATGGATATCGAACAGGCACGACTTGAAAAGGTCCGCATAGCAAAACAACTTGAAGTAAATCTGCTCAGTATGAGAACCTGGGAAGCAGCAATGACAAAGGAGCGGAAACTGTCAACACTCACACCACAGCTGAAAGATTCCGGTTGTCCGCTCTGCCGCCGTTTCTTCTATACACTGAGCGGGTATACGGGTGAGGTGAAATGATGATAGAAAACAAAGATGATTTCAGAACAATGATGCTTTCACTCATGGATGAAGTCAATGCTGTTAATCCTGATGACAGCAAAGATCTCGTCTTCACTGATAAAGCAAGAGAATACATTCACGAAATGGCTGCGTATGCACGAAACAACAAGTGGTATAAGAAAATAACCGAAAGAGAAACATTGGCCAATGAGCAGAAATCATATGTTGAAACAGCAATGAAACTATCGGCTTCAAAAGTGTATTTTGATATGTTACTCAAAATCGTCGAAGCGCCTACGTTTATTCACGCTGAATTAGCACCAATGTTTCTTATTCCCGTTATTGACGATATGCTGAGCGGCTATAAAACACATGAAAAAGATATGGAGGATGAAACCAATGGATCACAAAATAATCTTCGAGGAATACACCAAAGCCTCAAATAAAGTGAAGTACATCAAGGAAAAAGCTAAAACTCTTGGAGTATATGATTCAGATATCATCTGTGAACTCTTCAAGAGCGGCTATAAGTTTGAGGAACTCAAAAGAGCCAACAAGGCAACCTATAACGCAGGAATGAAGAAATACGAAAAGTGGAAAGAAAACGGTTCTCCGGAGGATGAAGATGCTGACGTATTGGAACGCACCGAACCTGAACAGTCAGAACCCGCTCCGTCCACTCGAGTGGATGAAGAAAACTATAAACCGGAGGATTATATAGCACATCTGGAAAAAGCGCTTAAGGAACAGGAAGAAAAGATAACTGAGCTCATCAGCACAAACCAGTATCTTGAAGATCAGAAAAAGAGCCTTGATGATGAAATCGAGCGGCTCAGTCATGAAAAGTGCCGTCTTGAAGCCGAAAACAGAAAACTCAAAATCAGAGTGCAGGAACTCCTTGAACGTTCTGAAACAACCCTTGAATCCACACGAGTGGACGAAGAGAACACTTACGACATGAAAAAACTCATGGATGAGAACTGTCAGCTGAAAGCAAATCTCAGTCAGTCGAAATGTGCATATGACGAAATGCTTAAGAATTACAATGATGCAATGCTCATGAATAAGCAGCTTGAAAGTCAGCTCGCAATTGAAAAAGCTGATAATGAATCAGAAAGCAGAAATCTGAAACTTGCGTACAGGGAGAACGAGGAGCTGAGAACAAAGGTTCAGAAATGCGAAGCGTTCATAATAAATCAGATGGTTTATGTGGATCATTCAGACTTCGGTCTGAAAAGTGAAGGAAATGGGAATAACATGTAACGACTGTCGGAAATATCCCGGCTGTCTTGAACGAAGCAGGGAATATCCCTGCAGGGGGTTTGAATATGATAAAGGAATTGGAAAAACAAAAGCAGAGGGTAGAAGAAGCAAAGAAAAGAGCATACGAGGCCCAGGATTTCGAAAGCAGATACCTGTTAAGCCTTGAACTCCTGAAGCTTCACCGCATGGAGCCATTCACAACCGAGCGGCTCCTTTACATCCGCATGCTCTACGGCCTGAAATCAGTCCCGTGGATACTGGCGGAGAAGGAAATAGAAGAAAACATAATTGACAAGCATTGTTGAGAGTGGTATAATAATATTCGAAAGAAGTTGGTGTTTCCAAGGTGAGTCACCAAAAAAATCGAATCCCCTCAGCAGTGCGAGTGCTGAGGGGATTCTTTTTTTAGGCTTACGTCAGGACATGTTATCTGTCAAGCCATTTGCAAATGTAATTTGCGAGCACACTTGCTATAACAGATAACACAAAGGAAAGAAGTATTTCCAAGGCTTCGTCACCTCCTTCCGGTCGGAAGGCGTCCGACGTAAGAACTATTATATCATGAATAACAGGGAAAAACAAGGATTAATGCATATGCAGGAAAGGGGAAAAACATGACACCTGAACAGGAAAGAAAGAAGGAATGGCTTAACCGTGCGTTCTATGCCGATCAGAAGATAAAAGCCCTTGAAGCGGTTCAGATAGAGGATACAGCACTTGTCACGAAGTATAAGGAGAAATGCACGAACCTTCAGGAACTTGCAGGTTTCACAGAAGAACTTGAAAAGCGGGAGCAGGAACTGAGAAGAAGCCTTGACGGTCTTCAGCTCATCCGTGAAGAGATCAGAGCGGCAATAAAAGCCGTACACAATCCCGAAGCTGAAAGTATTCTGAATATGAAATATTTAGGCTACATGAAGACATGCGAAATCGCTGACAAACTGAACTACGATCGCCGAACTATTCAGCGCAAACACATTGAAGCACTCGACAGCATAACCATTGACACAGTGGGCGAACTGTGATAGAATTGAATTGCTGTGCTGGCTGCAACAGACACAGCAAGCGAAACAAACTTATCATCTTCTCCACGTGGAAGATCCGACACGTAAAGAGCTTACCAACTATAACGGGTAGGCTCTTTGCTTATATAATAAACTTGACATAACTGATAGATGATGATATAATTGAGTTATCGAAAATAAACCTGCGGTCAAACGCAAAGAGAGACGCCCTACTAAAGTGCCAGCTTTAGGGGTGTCTCTCTTTTTCGAGCGTCAGGCTCGGTTATTCGTGTTTATCATGCCATTTCTTAAAAGCAGTCTTGCATGCGTCCCAAAGGATATTTGCAACAACGCTGCTCATGACAGATAGCACAAACGAAAATAAACCCACGGCGTTCACCTCCTTCCGTGTGGAAGAAGCCCAACGCAAGAATTATTATATCATGAGTAAGAAGAAAAAACAAGGAATAACGCAAAGAGCCCATCCGATCATAACCGGACGGGCTCTTTGTTTTTATGATCAAAAGCTATTATGAATGAGCGGCAATGTAATCATCAATAGCCTTCTTGATCACGGTTGTAGGTGTCGTGCCGTTAGCCTGACACACTTCACGGAACTTTTCAAGAACTTCCGGCTTGAGGTCAAGCGGGAATCTTACATAGTTCCTGCGTAAGTATTTCTGCTGAGCGGCACTTTTCGGTTTCTGTTCTTCCATGGTTTCATCCTTTCACGATGCTCATTGTCATGAACACAAGAACGGCAGCGAGTCCGATCAGTTCAAGAACCTTGAGCATAAGTTTGATTGTTTCCTTTTTCATGTTGACAGGTTGAAGTTTGTCTGTTATCATATAAGTGATACCGAGCGGAACTCTGTCACCGTTCCGCCGGTAGTGTACCGTTCTTTCAGTTTAGTTATCTAAGCTTTTAAGAACGTCTATCAGAATCTTGATCCACCCTATCAGTGAGATGATTCTGATTATAAGCCTTTCGAGATCCTCCACGATTTCGGAAGGCTTTTTTATTTTTCTCTTCAACCTTGTTTTCACCTCCTCTCTATGTTTATATTATAACATAAACGTACGTATATGTCAATAGGTTTTCAGAAAATATTTTGAAAAAATAGAAAATAAATCATGTCGTAGAATGTCGCACCTGACCTGTGTTATTATGTACTTAGAAACCAATCGGAAGACTGGCGAATGCGCCACTGGGTTTCTCCGGACGAGTATTCCGGCGTCCGGCTTTCCTTTCTTCCGTTTCAATCTTTTCCCCTACCATGTATTAGAAGTCCCCTAAAAATCCCTGTGAGGTGAAAGCGATGAGCAGGTCAGCATATACCATCAGCATGCGTGACGCTGATAAGATCCGGAAACATCTTGACAAACTGCAGGAAGGCAGTGAGACGGCGATTAAACGAACCGTCTCGGATATCCGCACACGTGCCCCCGGCTGGGTATCCAAAGGTGTGAGACAGCACTACGGTGTTGATACAGCCGGTGTCAAGTCAGCGTCGGTCAGAGTTGAAGACAACTCGGGAGGCAGAAGCATTGCCGGCGTGTCGATCAGGTATAGAGGCAGGCCGCTCACGCTCACTCACTTCAGCATGTCGCCAAAGGAACGACCGGCAAAGAAGAAGTACACGGTCAGTGCAACGATCATCAAAGGACAGCGTAAAGCAATGGACAGGAAGACGTACATACATGACGGATTACCGTTCCAGCGTCGTGGTGCGTCACGTTATCCTGTGGATGTCATAAAGACACTATCCGTTCCTCAGATGATAAGCGGTAAGGCAAAGGAAACGGTAGAAGATATTTTGAATGAAAATATAGAAAAAAGATTTGAAAATCACGTTAATCAGCTGTTGAAGTAGCGGAAACGACGTAAAAAGGTACTGTGAACGTCCTGAGAAATCCCTGCGGTGCTTGCGAGCCCAGCGGTTCGCCAGATACAAGGGAAAATTTTCATATAATTTCGTTACGTTAACAGCACATACAGAATATACCATACAGAACCGGAGGCGAGAGAAGAGATGGCAGCCGAAAAAGATAATTTGGTGACATCGGAGAGAATTGCCGAACTCCTCGGCGTTCAGGTTCGCAGAGTACAGCAGTTGACGCAGGAGGGAATCATTCCGGCGAAGTCTTCACGACCGTACAGGTACGACCTGTTCGAAGTTGCTCAGGTCTACATCCAGTATCTGAGTGAGAAGATCGCAGGGAGAGAGAGCAAGCACGCCGATATCAGAGAGGCGGAACAGGACAAGCTCCGTGCAGAAGCTGACTGGAAAATGGCGAAAGCTAAGATATCAGAAATGGAACTCGCAGAACTTGAAGGAACAATGCACAGGTCTGACGATGTAGTTGAAGTTATGAACGCCCTTGTCTATGCGGTGAGAAGCAATGTGCTTTCATTACCTGGACGGCTTGCAATGGACGTCGTAAAGGCAGCCAGTGCGAATGAAGCTTCAGCTATCATCAGAAGAGAGTGCAACAACATCCTTGAAGATCTGTCGAACTACAAATACAACCCTGACGAATTCAGGCGGAAGGTGAGAGAACGTCAGGGTAAGAAAGACGACGAAGATGAAACCGATTGATCTTGTGCGGATCAATCGCACACTGTCAAAAGCCGTCAAAAACTTCAAACCGCCTGAAAATCTCACCTTATCACAATGGGCCGATAAGTACAGGCGACTGTCCTCTGAGAGCTCCGCAGAAGCCGGACCGTGGCGTACCTCGAGAACGCCATACCTCAAAGAACCAATGGACGCCTTTACTGACCCGAAAGTCGAAAGAATAGTCATGGTTGCCGCTTCGCAGGTCGGCAAAGCGCTTGATATTTCTACACCGATAGCGACGCCCGATGGCTGGACTACAATGGAACACCTTAAAATTGGAGATACAGTTTTCGATGAAAACGGCGTTCAATGCAAAGTAACGAATGTGACAGAGACCATGTACAACAGGAAATGTTATAAAATCACATTTTCTGACGGATCTACAATGATAGCTGATGCTAATCATCAATGGTATGTAGAAAGTTTATTGTCATTGGCAAAAGGGGTGTACAATGGCATACTCACAACCGAGCAGATATCAGTCACATACAAACACCAAAACAGAAACAGATATGCAATTCCCGTATCTGGTGCATTGCAATGTGAAAGTGCAGAGTTGCCTATCCCGCCATACACATTGGGGTATTGGCTTGGAGACGGGAACAGTCATTCTTCTCAGATTACAGTACACAAAAGTGATATAGAAATCGCAGATTATATTAGATCTGAAGGAATTCAAGTTAAAATCAGAGAAAAAGATAAGAACGTTTTCAATATAATGCTCGATCCGAAACTTAGCCCTGATGAAACAAATTTCTGCATAAGAGGGCATGACAAAAACCAGCTTGGCAGAACAAAAAAAGGCTTATGTGCAGAGTGTGCGCGTCAGCATGCGATGAAGTACAAGTGGGGATTATCTCTTGACCCGATTGTAAATTTGCGTGAAACGATGCATTCAAAACTTAAACGTTCGAATCTGCTTGATAACAAGCACATCCCTACTCCTTACCTAAGATCATCATACAATCAACGCCTTTCGCTGCTTCAAGGGATACTTGATTCTGACGGAAGCATTGATAAAAGAGGCAGATGTGAAATCACGCTTAAGTCCAGAAGGTTAATAGAGAATGTCCATGAACTTCTATTAACTCTTGGGATAAAAAACAGAATTCATTTGAAAATGGCTGTTTGTTCAAATTCAGCAACCTCAGAAAGAATTCCTGTTTACAGGATTGATTTTATGGTTTATGACGTTCCTGTGTTTAGGTTAGAGAGGAAAAGAAAAAAAATAAAATCTCGACACGGAGAAGGCCTGAAAGGTTGTGCGCTAAGAACAACAGAAACTGAACGTCGGAGGATAGTGGATGTAGAAGAAATTGAAAGCGTTCCGGTCAAATGCATACAAGTGGACAGTCCGTCACACTTGTATCTTGCAGGCACGGAGTTGATTCCAACTCACAATTCAGAATTCGAACTCAATGCTATATCGTATATCATTGATCAGGACCCGGGTTCGATCATGTACATTCAGCCGACGCTTGAAGATGCTCAGAAGTTTTCCCGTCTGCGTATTGCACCGATGATTCGTGATAACAAACGGCTTCGTTCAAAGGTTGCAGACGTTAAATCGAGGGACGGCGGCAATACCATCCTTCAGAAAAGCTTTCCGGGAGGTATGCTTACGATCACAGGTTCAAACAGTGCATCAGCACTCGCTTCAACACCTGCCCGTTATGTCATAGGTGACGAGCGGGACAGATGGGCGGCATCTGCCGGAACGGAAGGTGACCCGTGGAAACTTGCTGAAGCACGTCAGACAACATTCTATAACCGGAAAAGCATAGAAGTTTCCACTCCTACGATCAAGGGTATGAGTAACATAGAAGCATCCTTCGCAGAGGGCACGCAGGAGCGGTGGTGTCCGAAGTGCCCGCACTGCGGAGAGTTCAGCGATGTTACCTTTGACCGTATCAAGTTTACCTTTACCACTGAGAAGATCAGAGGCAAGAACGTCTATAACGTTGACGATGATATAAAATTCAGCTGTCCGCACTGCGGGGCATTATCTTCTGAACAGGAAATAAGATCTCAGCCACACAAGTGGATAGCTGAAAACCCTGATGCATACAAGAAGGGCATACGTTCTTTCTGGCTGTCTGCATTTGCATCTCCGTGGACACCATGGAAGAAGATCGTCACGAAGTTCCTTGATTCAAAGGACGACCCTGAAAAGCTGAAAGTTGTATACAACACACTTTTCGGTGAGCTCTGGGAGGAACGAATAGACGATGCCGACGAAGAAGCTCTTATGAGCAGACGTGAAGACTACGGCACAAAGCCGGACGGTTCAGCTGTCGAACTCCCTGACGGTGTTTTATGTCTTACCTGCGGCGTAGATACGCAGGACAACAGACTTGAATACGAGGTAGTCGGATATGGTCTTTACGGTGAATCGTGGGGCATCAAAAAGGGTTATATCATGGGCAAGCCGGACAGCGACGATGTGTGGCTGCAGTTTGATGATATAATCGACCACGTTTATACCTTTGCGAGCGGCAAGGGCTTAAGGATCTCCATGACGTGCATTGACTCAGGCGGTCACTACACGCAGGAGATATACGAGCGGTGCCGTGAGCGCAAGGACAAGCGTGTGTTTGCGATCAAAGGTAAGGGCGGGGACGGTGTACCATTCGTAACACCGCCTTCACGCGTACCTATAAAAGATAGTAAAAAAATCACTTGCTGGCTCTACAGCCTCGGTGTCGATGCCGGCAAGGAAAGCATTATGTCCGCTCTGCAGGTGCAGGAACCAGGACCGAAGTTCTGTCATTTCCCGAAAGATGAAGAAAAAGGTTATGATGCTTATTTCTTCAGCGGTTTACTCTCTGAGCGGCTCGAACAGGTGAAGTCGAGGACAGGTACTAAGTGGGCGTGGGTAAAGCTTCCGGGCCACAATCGAAATGAAGCGCTCGATTGCAGGAACTATGCCAATGCTGCACTTAAAATCATAGATCCGGACATGTTTGCTCTTGAAGCAAGGCTGAAAGGATTACCGGACAAGCCTGAACAGCCGAAAAGGCAGGAGCTGAAACCGCAGAAGCAGACTCCTGTAAGGCGAAAAAACGTTACTGATCAATATTTTGAAAGCTGGTAGGTGATGAAATGAGAGATAAAAAGACAGTGGAGGAAGAGATCACGAGAGTAAAACTCAGACTCACTTCCTACTATGAACGTGAGAGAGAAATGCTTGAGGGGGGTACTCAGGCATACGCGATAGGTTCAAGAAGTCTTCAGCGTTATCAGACATCACTGAAAGCTATTCAGGACGAGATCGAAAAGCTTGAGAAAAAACTGCAGGAACTCATGAACGAGCTTAACACTGGCAGTGCAAGAAGAGCAGTCGCGGTTGTTCCACGCGACTGGTGATCTGAAAATTCTGAAAATTCGAGCGCGGATTGTTGCCGTTGAGAACACTGTCCACACGAGTGGACAGAATTAAGACACGGGAGGTGAGAAAATGAAAGGATACGGAGAAGCAGGCGCAAGCTGGCACAAGAAAGCAGTCAAAGGCTTCAATGCCATGTCGGGCTCTCCCCGTGAAGATATCGACTTCAATAACTATACCATGCGTCAGCGTGCGAGGATGCTCTACATGGCCGCACCGATGGCAACATCAGCGATCAAGACGAACCGCACGAACATTGTCGGCATGGGTCTGCAGCTTAAGTGTCGTATCGACAGGGATGTTGTAGGACTGTCACAGGAAAGCGCTGAACGATGGCAGAAGAAGACTGAGCGGGAGTTCTGCCTGTGGGCGACGAACCGCAGAGCGTGCGATGCTACCGGTATCAATAACTTCTACGGATTACAGCAGCTTGCACTTGTTTCATGGCTTATGAGCGGCGACTGTGTCGGTCTCCTTAAGCATTATGATACAAGCAGGTTTTTCCCGTACTCACTGCGAGTACACGTCATAGAAGCAGACAGAATAGCCACACCGATGACGAACGGCGGAAACATCGTTCTGACAACGGGAAAGAATCCGGATAACGGAAACAGTATATTCGACGGTGTTGAGATCGACAGGAACGGTGCTATAGTAGCCTACCACATACGAAGCAATCACCCGTTCGAACTGCAGACCGAACCGGAAACGTGGTCGAGAGTGCTTGCGTGGCAGGAGAATACAGGACTGCCGAACGTGGTTCACGTGATGGAAACCGAACGACCGGACCAGTACAGGGGTGTCTCGTACCTTGCACAGGTCATTGAGCCTCTGCTTCAGCTCAGGCGTTACACTGAATCAGAGCTCATGGCTGCAGTCGTTGAAAGTTTCTTCACGGCGTTCATAAAAACGCAGGCTTCAACGGATGAAATGCCGTTCAACGAAACGGGATCTCCGCCGGCAGAGCCGAGAGACATCAATGATTATAACATGGGTCCGGGACAGATCAACATACTGAATCCGGGTGAGGATGTCACTTTTGCAGAACCACAGAGACCGGCGGGCGGCTTTGACAAGTTTGTCAAGTCTATATCTGAACAGGTCGGAGCGGCTCTTGAAATTCCGGCAGATCTTCTTATGAAGTCCTTCAACGCTTCCTATTCAGCTTCACGTGCAGCTCTGCTCGAAGCGTGGAAAGCGTTTAAAATGCGTCGTGAGTGGTTAGCGGCAAGTTTTTGCAGACCGATCTATGAAACATGGCTTTCTGAAGCGGTCGCAAGAGGACGCGTCAACGCTCCGGGATTTTTTGCAGATCCCGCTATCAGAGCGGCATGGCTCGGTTCAGAGTGGCTCGGTCCGTCACAGGGACAGCTTGACCCTGTCAAGGAGATCACAGCCGAAATACTGGCGTGCTCCGAAGGATTCAGCACACACGAACAGTCCACCGTCAAACTTAACGGCGGGCAGTGGGACAAGAACATCGAGCGGCTTTCCCGTGAAAACGAGAAACTCGGCGGTAATTCTCCAGACGCTCATCAGAGCCAGAAGGAAGCAACGAACCGCCTGAAAAATCTTATCATTGAATCAGCTCTTAAAGCTGAGAAAGGAGAAGGAAATGCAGAAGAATAGGAATATGCTTCTGAACGGATCTCCTGCAGTCGGCGGTACAGCGCAGAAATTCTGGAATATAGCATCAGTTTCTGAAACAGAGGGCGAAATCACTCTCTATGGTGATGTCCTCTCAAAGAAACCGTATGACTACTGGACCGGTGAAGCCATCCCGGGCGACTACATCACACCGGAGGGATTCCGTGAAGACCTCGAAGCAGTCGCCGGCAAGGAAAAGATCACAGTCAAGATCAATTCATGCGGCGGCGACCTGTACACCGGCATTGCAATTCACAACGCCATCAAAGGGCTTTCAGCAGATGTCAGTGTCATTGTAGAGGGTATAGCAGCAAGTGCCGCCTCGGTCATTGCAATGGCCGGTAAGAACGTCTCTGTTTTCCCTGGTTCGATCATCATGATACATGGTGTGTCAGTATGGAACTGGGACGGAATGACTCTGCAGGATGTTAAGAAGCTTGAACAGATGATGGACGCAAATGAAAAGGCGATAGCCGAGATCTATCATGCCAAGACAGGCATTGAAGTTGACAAGCTCAGAAACATGATGACAAAGGAAAAATGGATGACCGGCAAGGAAGCTGTCGAACTCGGCTTTGCAGATTCTGTTATTGAAGATGCAGAAGAGACTGAGATCACAATGTCAGCAAACAAGAAATTCCTCATGGTCAACGGAATCAGACATGATTCAGCATTTTTCCGCAACATGCCGGATTTTCCGGTAGCAAACGACAGTGCAAAACCGGATCCAAAACCGGATGCAGTTATAAAATCTCACGAAGGAGGCAGAAAGATAATGACACTCGATGAATTAAGAGCAGAACAGCCTGAACTTGTTGAGCAGATTGAAAACTCTGCAAGAAGTTCAGTTGACGTTGCCGCTGCAGTCACAGCAGAGCGCAAGAGAATCGAAGAGATTGATTCTATTGCCGCTTCTGTACCGGATCAGCAGATGGTAAACGAAGCTAAGTATGGCGAAAACGCATGCACAGCACAGGAGCTCAGTTTCAGAGTTCTTAAGCAGTCAGCAAAAGAAGGTCAGAACTTCCTTGCAGACATGCAGAAAGATGCAGCGACATCAGGTACAGCATCAGTCGGAGCTTCACCGAACGGCGGAGCAGAAAAGGCAGAAGCTGAAAAAGACGCAGAAGAGTTCAAGAACATAGTTGACCTCTTCAACAGTCAGAAAGGAGAAATCAAGTAATGAGCACAAGAATTGATCAGACGATCGACACATCGACAGTACAGCCGGACAATCTGATTGCAGGTCTCGCTCCTTCACCGGAAGTGTACACTGTAACAATTGCCAAAGGTGCTGAAGAAGTAACCTACAAGCGCGGCACAGCACTTGCAAAGGGTGAAGACGGCAAGATGTACATTCTCGGTACAGCCGGAACAGCAGGAACATTCACAGCTACAGGCGACGGCTCAACAGTTAAGTTCAGCCTTATCGACGACGGTGTTATCCCTGCAGCAGTTACAGAGGTAAAGGTTGACGGAACAGCTCTCACAAGCGGCTTCAGCTACATCGCTGCAAACGGCGATCTTATCTTTGACGAAGCACCGGCAAACACAAAGAGCATCGCTGTCAAGACTGTTATCGGTACATTCACAGCGAACGCAGTACTTGCTGACGACGTAACAGTCGGCACATCTACAGACGGCAGAGCGGTTGCCTACAGAACAGGCCACTTCAACGAAAACGCTCTTATTGTCAAGGACAGCTATACTATCACAGCTGATGACAAGGAAGCTTTCAGAATTGCAGGCATCCTTCTTTCAGATGCGATCAAGTAAGAAAGGAGAGATTCAGTATGGCATTAGACTTTTTTGCTACAAGAACCCTTCTGGCATCTGTTCAGCAGATCACACCTGCAAGAAGTTTTCTTCTCGACAGATATTTTCCTACAAACACAGCTTCTGACGTTTTCTCAACCCAGAACGTACTTGTAGAATACAAGAAGGGTACAAAGAAAGCCTCTCCGTTCGTAGCACCTCGTAAGAACGGCGTGGCAGTATTCCGTGACGGATACACAATGAAGGAATTCACACCTTCACACATTGCCCCTAAGAGAACATTATCGATCGACGAACTCTCAAAGAGAGGATTCGGTGAAGCTCTCTACAGCAACTACACACCTGAACAGCGTCAGGGTGTCATGATCATGAACGACCTTAAGGAACTTCAGGAAATGAACATCAGACGTAAAGAAGAAATGGCTGCACAGGTAATGTTCACAAACGCCTGCATCATGAAAGAAGTAGTTGACGACCTCGGCAACTACGAAGAAAAAGAAGTTCGCTTCTACGATGAAATGACAAACCCTGCTATCTATACTGTAACAGGCGGCACACCATGGACAACAACAGAAGCATCCGGCAAGCAGATCATCAACGACCTTGCAAACATGATCAAGATGCTCACATCCAAGGGACTCCCTGCAACAGAATGTATCGTTGCTCCGAACGTAGCTGACGTGCTTCTCAACAATGAGTGGCTTATCAAGCTCATGGACAACAGAAGAATGGAAATGGGCGGTATCAACCCTGAAGTTCTTCCATCAGGCGCTTCAAAGATCATGCGCCTCAACGTAAAGGGCAGAATGCTTGACATTCTTACATACGACGAACAGTATGAAGATATCGACGGCAATACAAAGTCATATATCCCTGCTGACTGGGTATGCGTAACAGCTCCTAATGCCGGCAGAACCATTTACGGTGCGATCACACAGCTTGAACAGGCTGACGGGCAGTTCCATACATACGCAGGAATTGACGTTCCTAAGTTCACTTCTGACGCTGTCTCAAACCTCCGTGAGATCATGCTGTCAACAGCACCTCTCTGTATGCCGAACAACGCCAACCCGTTCATCGTTTCTGATGTACTCTGATGGAGGACGGCATGAAGAACGTGAAAGTTATTGCCGGTGTAGTCGGTATCGAATGGACTGACGAAAACGGCGTAGTAAGAACAGGCACAAAGGAAGCTTCTGACGGAGTTTTCAGTGTAGACGACAAAACAGCTGAACGTCTGGTTGCAAAGGGTACAGTTGAGTATGTCGGCTATACTGCACCTGCTCCGGCAGAAGAACCTGCCGAAGCAGCAGACGAATCAGACGAAGAGGATCTTGCGGCTCTTCCGAACTCTGCGCTCAAGGCAATGATAGAAGAGCTCGGCGGTGACACACGTAACTGCCGCAACAAAAATCAGCTCATCGAACTCCTTGAAGAACTCAGAGCGGAAGCTGACGAAGAAGAGCCTCCGTGTGTATCAGCTGCTGATCCTGAATAAGGAGTGAAAGCAATGATAAAGATCATCAAAGGAACCTACGGTCTGAAAAAAGGCGACCACGTTGAAGCCATGACTCCGGGTTCAGAACCTTTCTCTCTTTCTCCCTCAAGAGAAGCCGAACTCGTTGAACAGGGTGTTGCAGAGTATGTCGGAGAACCGGCAGAAGAAGCGCCAAAGCCTCGCGAAAACGACGAAGCCGAAGAAAAACAGGAAGAAGAACCTGCAGAAGAACCGGAAGAAGACGAGCCATCCACACGAGTGGACAAGCCCGGACAGAAACCGGAAGAGAGAAAGAAGAAGAAAAAATGACGTTCAAGGAACAGGTAGCCGCTGACATCGACAACGTTTTTCTGAATTTTGATGAATTCGGAGAGTACCACGATGTCGAAGGTAAGCAGGTGCTCATGATCATTGACAACGACAAGCTCGCAGAGCTTAAGATGTCACAGAAAGAGAAAGGCCAGATACTTGAACTTGTGGAAGCTGACATTCTCCTCTATGCGAGAACGACAGATCTTCCGAAAAGCCTTGAACCGGGCAACCTGATAAATTTTGATGGCAAAGTCATGATAATCAGGTATTCAAACGCGGCAATGGGCATCACAGAAGTGGCGATTGCTCAGAACAAGATGTACTAAGGGAGTGAAAGGATGCTTACAGAAGTAATTCAGCAAACAGCCGACTGGATAGCAAAAAATATTTGTAGTAAGATCGAACTTAAAATTCCGGATGATTTCAGGAATGACGGCGGCTACAAAACAAAAGTTGTTCATCCGGCATCCTTCCCGCTGTACGTTCCGGGCAAGGAGTGCCTTCCGCCGGGTATTCCTGCACCTGTGCCGTCTGTATGTGTGCAGATGGTGAGCGGGACTGATATGCTCATAGACAAGATCAGAACGCTTGATATGCGGATAGTTCTTGCCTGCTGGAATCCGGGAGTTCACGGAAACGAGCTCTACAGACCCAAAGGCAACATCGACGCACTCGGCGGCCATTCGTACTTTGTCGATCCTGACTCCGCAGCCTTTGAAAAGGGGACTGACGGATGGAAAGACAACATGGTATTTCAGGATCTTGTTCTGAATACGCTTGAAAAGGCGGAATACATCGCAGGTCACAGGATCATCAAGGAGAGCGGCATTAAGTTCGGGCTGTTCACCGAAGATGGTGACATATGCGATTATTATCCTTACTGGCACAGCTGGATCTCGTTTCAGCTTGAAGTAGGACTTACACCAAAAGCACCGGACTATAATCAATTCTTATAACGGGAGGAATTAAAATGAGCTATAAACACGGCACTTATGCCGAGATAACAGGCAGCAGAGTTTCATCTACAGCAGAAAGCTCCACCGTTGCCGGCTATATCGGTACAGCACCTGTCAACCTCATCAGAGGTTTTGCGACTGCCGGCGTTATCAACACACCGGTCAAGATCTCAAGCGGTGCGGAATTCAGCAGTGTATTCGGCAAGTCAGAAGACTGGGCAAAGTTCACACTCTGTGAAGTAGCAGCTCAGAACTTCGAAGTTCAGAACGTTGCACCTGCATACTTCGTGAACGTACTTGACCCGACCACACACAAGAAGTCATCCGCAACAACCGCAAGCCTTGTAGTCGCAAACAGCAAGGCAACCATCGTTTCCGACACCATCATCATCGACACATTCGCTATCGCTGATATGGTCGAAGACACAGACTACACACTTGAGTATAGCTTTGATACTCACACTCTCACAGTAACGTTCCTTGACACAGTTACTTCACCGGTAAGTGCAAGCTACTACGAAGTAGACCTCACAAACGTAACAGACAGTGTTATCGTCGGTTCAGCTTCAAATGGTGTGTACACAGGTCTCAAGGCATTCGATCTTTTATACCAGAAGTACAACGCAGTTCTCACAGTCCTTGCAGCTCCTGGATGGTCAGAACATCCGACAGTATACTCTGCGATGATAGCAACTGTGACAAAGCTTAACGGCCACTGGGACGGCTTCGTAAACGCTGATATTCCTGTAGCGTCAACTACAACAATAGCAGCCGCACTCGCATGGAAGGATACAAACGGATATAACTCCGAACGTTCAAAGGTTTACTGGCCACAGGCTGCAGACGGTTCGGGCAGAGTATTCCACCTCTCCACAATCGCAACAGCTATGATGCTCAGACAGGACAACGAGAACGACGGCATCCCGTTCGAAACGATCTCGAACAAGCCTGTAACATCAGCAAAGCAGTACTTTGGAGCGGGAGCAACAAATCAGGGTTTCGATCAGGTAACAGCAAATACTCTCAACGAAAAGGGTATCACTACTATCTGCTTCTGGGGCGGCAACTGGGTAATGTGGGGACCGCATACAGCGGCTTACACTTACGGCGGTACAATGGATGCACGTGCTATATTCGATGTAAACATCAGAATGCTCGAATACATCACAAACAGCTTCCAGCTTGACCACGGCACAGATATTGACGAGCCTATGACAATAGCCCTCAAGGATACCATCCTTGCAGCCGAAAACGCAAAGCTCGATGCTCTTGTAGGTATCGGTGCTCTTATCGGAGATCCTGTTGTAGAATTCCTCCCTGAGGAAAATACAGACGCTGACATCATTAACGGTGATTTCACATGGAATATCTCCGCGACAAATACACCGCCGCTTAAGTCCGCAACAGTCCGTGCTGCTTACACAGATGACGGATTCCAGACATATTACGGCGAATAAGGAGGTAAGAAGCTATGGGAAAATGGTTAGACGTTAAAGGTCCGATCCTCGCAGATACAGTCTACGCTGACAACAGACTCGTTGCAAGAGACGTTGAATTCACACTTCCGGGTCTCAACTTTCAGACAGCGACTATCAGCGCCATGGGAAACATGGATGTAGCTCTTGTCGGACTTCTCGAAAACATGGAGCTCACAATTAACAAAGTCGGTACAGATGAAGGCTTCTCAAATCTCATCGGACTCGGCAGAAGAGTATTCGAATTCAGATGGGCTCAGACAAGTATCTCCAAGAACGGTGACTCAAAGACAGAAGGCGTCAAGGCATTCGTCAAGACACTTCCGCTCTCCATCCCTGACATTGCTGTCAAGCCGGGTGATGCAGTCACTACAGAACACAAGTACACAGTAACACGTCTTGAACTTTACGTAAACGGCAGTGAAAAGCTTGTCGTTGACCGTCTCAATACAGTTCTTCGTGTAAACAGGATCAACTACGCAAAGGATTTCGAAAAATACCTCTAAGATTTTTTGACATACTGCGAAAGCCGTCGGGCACTCGGCTCGGCGGCTTTTGTTAAACACAGAAACAGAAAGGACTAACCATATGGGTAAGATCACACTCAAAAATCCTGTTCTGATCAACGGTAAACAGGTGACAGAATTAAATTACGATACAAACGAGATAACAGGCGTTCTTTTCGCTGAAGCGGAAGCAAGAAAATCAAGCGGAAAGACAATGAGCATCGTTCCGGCATCGGAATTCGACACATCTCTTCACATCTATTTAGGATATGCGGCAGTTATAGCCGCTGATCCGTCGGTAGACTGGTCAGATCTTGAAAGAGTCAAGGGCTCTGACATAGTTCAGTTCATGAGGATCGGAAGAAATTTTATGCTCGGAGTCTCGGAAAAGGATTCACCGGCAGAAAGCTCCGAAGAGCCTACAGAGACTTCAGCAGAGTATATCACACCAGCATATCAGATCTCGAACGAAAGCGACTCACAGATTTTATCATAGAGTACGCCGAAGCTGCAGAAGATCTGGCAGAGGAAAACAAGCGGGCGGCTGAACGTGCAAAGATGACACGAGGCCGTTAATAAAAGGCAGGTGAAACAGAATGGCACGCGGAAGAGAAATAGAAACCACGATATCGGTCGGCGGTGTGCTTGATCCGAGCCTTATGAATGCGATCAATCAGGCAGTGCGCAGCTTCAATCAGATGAGCACTGAAACCCTTGAGGCGGCAACAGCTTCTCAGAGACTTGCACTTCAGATGAGGAATGAAGAGTCTGAACTGAACAAGCTCAGACAGCAGTACAGCGACTACGTTCTTGAAGGACGAGAGGGAACAGAGGAAGCGAGAGCAACAGCCTACGCTATACAGCAGTTGAGTACAGACCTTAACGAAAACCGGGACAGACTGCAGGCGGCATGTCAGGCAGCTGACCGGCTTTCAGAAGAATACAGTGAAGCGGGACGAAGTGCAGGACAGGCGGAAAACGCATCCGACGAACTGAGCGGCAGTCTCAGCGAAGCGAACGAGGCGGCGGCACAGGCTAACGAAGGATTCACAGTTTTCAAGGCAACTCTTGCAAATCT
>JAEEGL016026547.1_pt1 | contig 18473 bp, 18 predicted proteins | sample 9134231 | NCBI WGS metagenome assembly JAEEGL01 (sample SAMN16246548, study PRJNA631951) | gut metagenome | biome: gut microbiome; feature: rumen; material: fiber-attached | host: Bos | place: Iran: Karaj | collected 2018-10 | reverse complement strand
GTGAATTTCACGAACTCATATCCCGCGAATTTTATGTTCGTAGCGGCGATGAACCCCTGCCCTTGCGGCTTTTATCCCGGAAATAAATGTCGCTGCTCCGATTATGAGATAGTGAAATACAGAAACAAGATCTCGGGTCCGATATTGGACCGTATAGACATACAAAAGAACGTGAAGCCCGTAGATCTTTTTGAACCGGAACTCTCCGCCCCCGCACCCTCTTCCGCAGTCCTGCGCGAACGGGTCGAGAGTGCAAGACGTATACAGCAAAAGAGGTTTAAGGATATACCAGGTATTTCCTGTAATGCTCAGATGACCAGTGCGATGATAAACGAGTTCTGTGAAATAGACACGGAAACCACGGCATTCCTTCGAAAAGCCTGCGAAAAGTTCGGCTATTCCGCCCGTGTCGTCCATAAGCTCCTTCGCATGTCCCGTACCTCCGCGGATATGGCAGGCGAAGAACACATAAGAAAAGAAGACGTCGCTTTTGCGCTCCAGTCGAGGGACCTTGACAAGAGCAACGGAAGGATGATGGTGGTGTGAGTGAAAAAACATAGGAACAATTTGGTTCTTGTTTAGTCTTTGGAAAGAGAATTATTAATTAAGATCGCACAACCAAAATTGGTTGCAAAAGAATCTAAAATGTGTTATATATGGGAGGGTTAAATGGGGCAAAAAGACAAACTGATCAAGAAATTAAGATCAAAAACCAAAGGTTTTACATTTGATGAAGCGGAACAATTATTGGGCTATTTCTCTTATCATAGAAATGATAAAGGGAGGACCAGTGGTTCGAGAGTGATGTTTGAAAGTGACGAATATAAGCAAAAAATTATACTGCACAAACCTCATCCACGTAAAGAACTGCTGCAATATCAGGTAAAGCAGCTGATCCAACGACTCGAAAAGGAGGGACTGATATGAGAAACATTATGGAATACAAGGGATATGTCGGAAGTGTGGAATTTTCGGAAGAAGACGAAGTATTCTTTGGAAGTGTTCAGAGTATCCGCTCCCTTATTTCATATGAAGGAACAAATGCGAAAGAACTGGTCTCTGATTTTCATGGAGCGGTAGACTCATATCTTGCTGCCTGCGAGGAGAAAGGTGAAAAGCCTGAAATACCGTATAAGGGGAGTCTGAATGTCAGGTTTAAAAATCCGGAAACACACAGGAATGCGGCAATATATGCCATTATGCATGGGCAGACGCTGAACAGCTTTATAGACGAAGCCGTAGAGGAAAAACTGAAGAGAGTGAGAGCATAAAACAATAAAGATATGCTCGGATAATGTGGACTCTCCCGTTAAAGGGAGAGTCTTTTAGTGTGCTCCTCCCCCTCCGTCCGCTCACCCTTGCTTTTAAATCCGCAGGATGCTATAATAAAACAGATTATACGCTTAATGTGGATAACTGTATTCAAAGGAAAAGTAAAATGTGGACAGCAGATAACTGGAAAGATTATGAAGTTTTGGATTGCTCCGAGGGCGAGAAGCTTGAAAGATGGGGCAAATATATACTTTTGAGGCCCGACCCGCAGGTCATATGGAAAACGCCGAAGAAGGCAGCGGAGTGGAAGAAGTTGAACGGGCATTACCATCGTTCGTCGAAGGGCGGCGGAGAATGGGAAATGTTTGATCTTCCGGAAAAATGGACGATAGGATATAAAGACCTGAGATTCAATCTTCAGCCCTTTGCGTTCAAGCATACGGGGCTGTTCCCCGAGCAGGCGGCTAACTGGGACTGGTTCTCGGAGCTTATTGCGAAGAAGAAGGCTTCTGACCCTACGGCAGAAGTAAAGGTACTTAATCTATTCGCATATACCGGCGGTGCAACACTTGCAGCGGCCAAGGCGGGAGCAGCGGTCACGCACGTTGATGCATCCAAGGGTATGGTCGGCTGGGCAAAGGAAAATGCCGTAGCTTCCGGACTTGAAAACGCACCTGTCCGCTATATTGTGGACGACTGCAACAAGTTTGTTGAAAGAGAGATAAGAAGAGGAAATCTCTACGACGCGGTGATCATGGATCCGCCTTCTTACGGAAGAGGTCCGAAGGGCGAGATATGGAAGATCGAGGAGTCGATACATGATTTCGTAAAGCTTTGTGCAGGGGTTCTTAAGCCCGAGCCGCTTTTCTTCCTTATCAATTCCTATACAACGGGACTGCAGCCCGCGGTGCTCTCTTACCTTATCGGAAGCGAGATCGTTCCGAAGTTCGGCGGCAAAGTCACGGCGGACGAGATAGGCTTACCCGTGAAGGAATCGGGACTCGTGCTGCCATGCGGTGCCAGCGGACGCTGGCAGAACTGCTGATCGGAAGCGGAATATAGGAAATAGCTTAAAGGGGAAATAAAATGCTTAAATTCATTCTTGATATATTAAGAGGCGTCGTTATCGGCGTCGCAAATGTCATACCGGGCGTGTCCGGCGGCACGATGATGGTGTCCATGGGAATATATGATGACATCATCAGCAGCATAAACAACCTTTTCAAGGATTTCAAAAAGAGCATACTGACGCTTTTACCTTACGGAATAGGAATGCTCGCGGGAATTGTGGGATTTGCTTTTGCCATAGAGTGGCTGTTCGGCAGGTTCCCGATCCCGACGGCGCTTCTCTTTATCGGACTTATCTTCGGAGGAGTTCCGATGATATGGAAAAAGGTCAAAGGAAAGAGAGATATCGTTGCCATTGCGCTGTTCGTACTCTTCTTTGCGCTTGTCATCGGACTTGAGATCCTCGGACAGAAAACAGGCGTTCAGAGAGAACTTAGCCTCACGCCTGTGGGCATCGTGATCGCGCTCATCGTCGGATGTGTCGCGGCGGCGACAATGATAATCCCCGGAGTTTCCGGCTCCATGGTAATGATGATACTCGGCTATTATAACTCCATCATCGGAGCCGTTACGGGAACCGTTTCGGCGCTTAAGGATCTGGACATAAAGACGGTATTCACAAAGGCGGGGGTTCTGATACCGCTTATTGTGGGCATCGTGATCGGTATATTCGGAGTAGCGAAGCTCATCCGTTATCTTCTCGATAAGCATGAGAGAAGAACCTATGCGGCGATCCTCGGACTTATCGCTGCTTCGCCTTACCCTGTTTTCGTGCATTCCGGCTTTACGACGGTTTCCGCGGGAGCAGTCATCTTCGGTATCGTAACATTTGCCGCAGGTTTTGCGGTTGCGTTCAAACTTGGAAAAGAGTAAAAATGAGTTCAAACAGTGATAAAAACAAGATCATCGCAGTTCTCGGAACGGCAGCGGTCATACTGATCGCGGTAATAGTCATCGGCTTCGTGACCGGCGGAAAGAGTAAAAAAGAAAAAGGTACAGTCGTGTGTTCCTTCTACCCGGTGTATGTTCTCGCTGATAATCTGCTGCAGGGAACGGGACATAAAGCGGTAAACATGACCGAAAACCTTACGGGCTGCATACACGATTATCAGATGACAACACGAGACATGAGGACCCTTGAGGAAGCGGAATTGCTCCTTGTGAACGGCGGAGGCATGGAGAGTTTCTTGGATAAGGTGGAGCAGAATTATCCTACCCTCCCCATCATCAGTATCGCGGGAATCCATAACGATGTTGAGAATCCTCATATCTGGATGAGCCCGGACCTTGAAATGGATTGCGTGGATTATCTGAATGCGGAGCTCTGCAAGGTTTTCCCGAATGATGCGGAACTCATACGTAAGAATGCGGATGATTATATCAACCGGATATTTGAAGGCCCGTACAAAAAGAAGCTTGATATCATAGAAAGGCTTGAGACAAAAGATCACAGGATCGGTTGTATCTGCTTTAACGAGGCCTTCGAAGTGCTCTCCGATGCTCTCGGATTTGTGAATATTGCTGTATTCTCGCTGGATGAAAATGAAACGCCTTCGGCGGGAGAGATAAGCGAAGCCATTGAAAAAGCCAAGAAGTTTGAAGAAGTGGTAGTGCTGATAGAAGAAGAGCTTGCAATAAACGCAGACAAGGTGGTGCGTGAAACGGGAGCGGCGGTAATCTATATCGATCCGCTCACATCCGGAAACGGTGCCGATTCCTACATAAACGGCATGAACGCCGATCTTGATGGGATCGCAAAATACTTAGACAGATAAAAGGTTACTTTTGTGAAGACAAAGAAGTATTTACAAAAGAATAAGGAACTTGAAGAGATCATAGATGATGAACGGGCGGCTCTGTACAAGTCGGGAAAATTCGGCCGCGGCAACAGGGCAGCGTGCGGGTTCCACAGGATAGAGATCGACAAGCTTTCGGTGAAAAGCGGAAATACCGTGATCCTTGACGATATCTCGCTTTCGATCTATTGCGGAAAGCTTACCGTGATCATCGGTAAAAACGGCGCCGGCAAGTCCACGTTCATAAAGAGCATTTTAGGTGAACGCGCCCACGGCGGCTCGATCATCTTCAGGGACATAAAGAACAACACGGTTTCCAGGCTCAAAGTGGGATATGTTCCGCAGAAACTGGACATTGAACCCAATATGCCTTTGTCGGTATACGACCTTGTAGCGGGCTATATAAGCAGGATTCCCGTGTTCTTAAGAAAAGACGGGAAGCTTTATGACAGGATAAAGAACCGCCTCGACATGTTCGATGCGGGAAATCTCATAGATAAGAGAGTCTGCGACCTTTCCGGGGGAGAGCTTCAGAGAGTGCTCCTTACGGTTGCATGCACGCCGGTGCCCAATCTTCTTTTACTGGACGAACCTGTGTCCGGCATAGATAAGAACGGCCGCGAGCTGTTCTATAAGATACTGGCGGACCTTAAGAAAAGCTATGATCTCTCGATCATCCTTGTTTCCCACGATCTTGAGCTCATGGCTCAATACGCGGATGATGTGCTCCTCATAGACAGGTCTGTGATAGCAAGGGGCACCCCCGAAGAAGTATTAAAGAGCGAAGCGTTCAAACGCACTTTTCTTGTAAACCCTGTCAACGGATAGGCGACGGATATGAGTATTTTTGATTATGGATTTATGAAAAACGCGCTCGTCGCCATAATTCTCATTGCGCCGTTGTTCGGCATACTCGGCACCATGGTGGTGAACAACCGCATGGCATTCTTTTCGGATGCACTGGGGCACTCCGCATTTACCGGCATGGCTATAGGACTGTTGCTCGGCATAGCTGACCGGGATGTTTCCATGGTCATTTTTGCCGTTGTGTTTGCCCTCCTCTTAAACTACATAAAGCACAAGAATGTGGCGTCCGCAGATACGGTGATCTCAGTGTTTTCATCTCTTTCGGTGGCTGTGGGACTTGCGCTCCTTTCGAGAAACGGAAACTTCTCAAAGTATTCCGTCATGCTTGTGGGAGATATACTTAACGTTACCGTGACGGATATAATAAAGCTCGCCGTTGCTCTCGTCATAACGATCGCAGTCTGGATGTTCTGCTATAACGGACTTTCGGGCATCGGTATCAACAAGAGCATTGCAAAGAGCAAGGGGATACCGGTCATATTATATGAGAATATCTTTGCCTGCCTTGTGGCGGTGGTGGTAATGCTGACCGTCCGTATGGCGGGTATACTGATAATAAATGCGCTCCTCATCCTTCCCGCGGCGGCGGCAAGGAATATTTCGGGGAACGCGAGGGAATATCATCTTTTCTCCTGTACAGCTTCGCTGTTTTCGGGGATCATCGGTCTCGTCCTGTCGTTCTATCTCGACGTGGCGGCAGGTCCAATGATCGCCATAATAGCGTCAGTGCTGTTCTTTGTCACGTTTGCCGCAAGAGAAGTCGGCAGAAAGTAGAGGTTACACCTTGGATACAGACGATATAAAGAAGACCGATGAAGAAATAAAAGAAGAAAAAAAACGGAAGGCGTCAGCGATCAAAAAGCGTCTGGAGGCCGGAACCAGCTTCATCCATAAGACTGCCCACATGATAAAGGAGGCGACCGAGCAGTTCCGTCTCGATGCCGAGTACGAGAACCCGGACCGCCCCGAGGATGTGCGCTATGACGACATAGTGACGCCTCTTGCCATTCAGGAAGAAGAAGTACAGGTTGAGAAGACCGAAGAAGCTTCTGAAGCAGGCACGACGGAAAAGAGCAAAGTCGAGAGCACCGCACAGGAAGAGAGCGCGGAGAACGCCGCAGGGAAGGCAGGTCAGGAAGAAGGCGTAACCCGTACCGCAACGGAGGTCAAGGATAAGTACATCATCCTGCGCATACTTGCGAACCTGACCATTACCATCATAACGATCGTGCTGCTCATAATCTTTCTTCCGAAGATATTTAAGTTCTTCCTGCCCTTTGTTGTGGCGGCCATACTTGCAGCCATCGCAACGCCCCTTGTAAAGCTAATCAGAAAGAAACTTAAGGTGACACAGAAGCTGGGCTCCGCCATAGTTATCGTCCTCGTTATCGCAGCGGTAGTGGGAGCACTGTACGGAATACTCTATTTCCTTGTGGCGCAGGTAAGTAAGCTCATTGCCGACAGGACCGCAATAGTCGCGGCCGTCACCGATGCCATGAAAAGGCTTGGGGAAAGCTTGTCGGGTATATATGCCATCTTGCCGTCAAATGTGCAGAAATTCATATCCGGTACATCCGAAGATTTCATCGAGGTCGTACAGGATTTTACCGATACGCTTAAAATGCCGACCATCGCCGATGCATCGAGCTTCCTTAACGCCGGAGTTGACGTTGTGTTCAGCGTTATCGTATGCTTCATAGCGGCTTACACCTTTACCGCCCAGCAGGCAGAGATCGCCGCATGGTTCAGGATGCATACGCCCAACTCCACCATGGAGTATTTCAAACTCATAAAGGACAATTTCAAAAAAGCCGTCGGCGGCTACTTCAAGGCGCAGTTCAAGATAATGCTGATCATGTTCGCCATAATGTTCATCTGGTTCGAGATAATGGATATCAACTACTCGGCCCTTGTGGCATTCGGTGTCGCTTTCCTTGATTTCCTTCCCGTTCTCGGAATGGGAGCCGTGCTGTGGCCCTGGATCGTGATCGACATTGTGGGTGCAAACTACACGCAGGCGATCCTTCTCGGTATCCTTTACGGTATATGCCAGCTTATAAGACAGATCCTGCAGCCTAAGCTGGTAAGCGACGCTGTGGAAATGAATCCGCTGTTTACACTGCTTTTCATGTACATAGGTTATAAACTGAACGGCATCTGGGGCTTGATCATCGGTATACCCGTGGGAATGGTGCTGATCAGCCTGTTCAGGATCGGCGCGTTTGACCGTATCACAAAAGGCGTAAAGATCATAGTTAAGCTTATCAATGATTTCAGGAAGTACTGATGGAAGATACCAGAGAACAACTTGTTCAGATCATGGAATTGTATAATATCGGTAAGAAGCCGCTGTCCAAGCTTCTCGGCTGGGGTGAGACGACAGTCATAAACCAGCTTAAGGGAGCTATGCCCGGACGGGAGTTTGCCGAAAAGATCAATGATATCCTGGAAAATCCTTTTCTGTTCGGGGAGATCCTGGAAAAGAATAAGGATAAGATCACCGAGGTAGCATATAGGAAGGCAAAGAGCGCGCTCAACGAGAAGATCTCCCGGGACAAAGCGGCAAGCATCATTTTGTATCTCGTGAATGTTTCGTGGGGAGATACCTCGCCCTATCAGCTGGTTGCGACACTCTTCTATTCTCAGGCGGCAAGCCTTATCCTTCAGGGGAAACCGCTGATCGATGAGGATATCCTTTACAAGCCGAGGAATTATATGCCTTATCCTGCGATCTACGCCAAGCTCCTTAAGGAGGGCTTACGTTGCGTTAAGCAGACATCTGACTCGATAAATGCTGATGATGCAAACATTGTTTCCGCTATCCATAAGCTCCTTAACGGCTACAGCCCCAATGCGGTAAAAACGCTTCTTAAGGAGGACAGGAATGCGCTCCTTGCACGGCACAGGGGAACGGAAGGAAATGCGGACACGGACCCCGGCGAAGGAATTACTATATCCTTAAGCGAATTCCTTTCATATTGCGCGGATGAGAACATCCAGATCAAAGGCACGGACATAAAAGGCTTCAGGAAATATTTTGACGAAAAGCTCAAAAAGAGCAAGAACAAAGGATGATCCCATGGAGATCGAAAGAAAGTTTCTTGTGGACCGCCTCCCCGACCTTGCGGATGCGGTTGCCCTATGGAAAATAGAACAGGCGTATCTGGCCGATAATCCGACTCTTCGCATACGCAAGAAAAACGACGAATACATATTGACATACAAGAATCGCAAAAAAACGGATGATTCCGGGCTTGCCACCAAGGCAGCGGTCAATGAAGAGATCGAAGTGCCGATACCGGAAACGATATATGAGCATCTTCTCATAAAAAAGATCGGAAATATCGTATGCAAGACGAGGTACATATTCAGGCTCGACGATGTTCATAAGATAGAGCTTGATGTATTTGAAGGAAGGCTTAAAGGTCTCGTCATGGCAGAGGTTGAGTTTACCGATGTTGCCGACGCCAATTCGTTTACGCCTCCCGCCTGGTTCGGCAGGGAAGTGTCCGAAGACAAGCGGTACACCAATAAAAGCCTTTCAAAACTTGATAGATTGGACTTACCCTCTCGGTAAGTTAAGATAATCGGTCGGGGATATGCCCTCGACCTTTTTAAATACCTTGCTGAAATAGAAAGAACTTTCGTAACCCAGCATGTCCGCAACTTCATAGACTTTGTAGCTGTCTGTTGCAAGAAGCTCTTTGCTTTTTTTGATCTTGCAGGAATTGACGTATTCCGAGAATCCGAGATCGCTGTACCTTCCGAAGAGCTGGCTCAGATAGTTCGGGCTTATGCCGAAGATGGCAGCTACTTTGTCGAGTACGAGCTTCTCACATATATGTTCCGATATATATTTTTTTACATTGCTGACAATGTGGTTCTTGTGATCGTTCTTGCGTTCGTCGAAGATCTCGCCCATGCGTTTTCCGAAGAAGGAAAGCCAATGCACGACCTGCTCAACGTTCTTTTGCCGATAGAGTGAACGGTAGCCGTCCGGATCGTCTTTGAAGATGCCGGAGATCAGTTCTTCACCGTCGGGAAGAAGTGAGATCGCGAGATAGAGGATATTCGATGCCGCGTCCAGTGCCTGAACATACCCGTTTCTATGCTCCGAAAACAGACCACACAAGCTGTCAATGGTTGTTTCAAGCTCGTTTGAATCGTACTCTTCAAAGGCTTTTGCGAGAGAATCCTTAAAGATGCTTATGTTAAAGGAATTGTGTGCGTGTCTGTCTGCGGGGAGGGATTCGAAGGAGACTATCGGAACAGCCCCGTCTGCCTGCACGAGTGCCATACGTGCGGATCGGTAGGATTCGGCGATGCCGAGAGGCTGAGTTTCCGATGTACCTATTCCGCAGGTGAAGTTTACCTTATAATACTTGAACACGGCCTCGTTGATACTCGTAAGTATGCTGAGGGGCGTGTTATCCGCAAACGAGCCGCAGAATATGATGACGAAATGACGCATATCAAGAGCAATGCAATAAGCGGGCATGTATTTTTCGGCCAGCTCCCCTATCATGTTCATGGATGAACTGAACACCGACAGCTGCCTTTCGCCGGTCATGCTGTCCGCATCGGCACCGTTCAGATGGCCCGTGCAGCAGGTATAAAGAGGGTGATCGAATGACAGACCGAGTTCTCCGCTCTGCAAGGCAAACTGCTCTTCCGTTTCGAAGAGGTTGTTAAGGAGACGTATGAAGAACTTGTCGCGAAAATGATTGGCAAGCGTGCGTTCGGAAGTCTCGAGAGCACGTTTTTTAACAATATCGTCTATCACACGCATAACGGCGGCTTCGAGTATCTGCGGGGAAAGCTCGAGCTTTACGAGATAATCCGATACTCCGTAAACGATGGCCTGACGGGCAAGCTGGAATTCTTCATAGCTTGTCAGGAAAATGAAGTGGGGATAGGTATCTCCGTAACGCTCGCGACATATGCGCACGAGTTCAAGCCCGTCTATAACGGGCATTTTGATATCCGTAATGACGATGTCCGGGTGTTTTTCCTCTATCATGTCGAGTGCGATACGTCCGTTGGCGGCAGTACCGACAACTTCTATATCGAGTCTGTTCCAGTTCAGGAGCGATCGGACGCCTACCTGGACAAGGGGCTCGTCGTCCACTATTATGAGTCTGTACATATTCATCCTCCGAGAGAAGGTTAGTTTCTTGTTTCGGTTACAGCGGGTATCCTGATGGTCATCGTGGTGCCTTTGCCTTCGATGCTCTCGATGGTGATACCGGCGGGCTCGCCGTATTCAAAGAGCAGGCGGCGGTTGACGTTGTATACTCCGAGTTCCCTAAAGAAGTCGGATTTGCTTTCGTTATTGTTTTCAAGTATTGAAGTTGCTTTTTCGGGCGTCATGCCGATACCGTCATCGGCAACGTCTATTCTTATCAGGTCGCCTTCGCGATACAGATGTACGTCGATATGCCCGGAGCCCTTCGGTTCGATGCCGTGGAAGATGGCGTTTTCCACGAGGGGCTGAAGTGTAAACTTAACGATCGTGCAGTCCTCGATCGAAGGATCTTCGACCCGTATATCCATGGTAACGGTGCCGCCGTATCGATAGCTCTGGATCGTGAAATAATCCCGAAGGAGCGACAGTTCTTCGCGGATGGGAACATTTAAGCTGGAGCCTTTTGAAAGGCTCTTAAGAAGCTTGGCGAGCGCGGTCGTCATTTCGGCTATGCCCTCTGAGCCTTGGACGGTTGCCATCCATTTGATCGAATTGAGTGTATTGTATATGAAATGGGGATTGATCTGGCTTTGAAGCATCTTGTATTCCAGATCGTTCTTTTCTTTTTCGTTCTTAATGCGCCTTTTCATGAGCATGAGACCGGCAGCGGTGATCGCCATGGCCACAAACAGTGTGGTTATCCACATGAAAAGCTGCCTTGTGTGAAGCTGTGTGAGCGACACACTGCAGGATATGGTGCATCCCGGCATGTCAATGGGGATAGATACGAGGATCGTTTTTACGTTGCGATAGTCTGTGACCTTTCTCACGACCGTGTCTGACATAAGAGCCGAGTTGTAAAGCCTTTCGCGAACGTGAAAGCCGTCCACTTCCGTAAGGGAACCGCCGTTGTAACAGTATGTGTGGTCCGGGAGATTGAGGTAGATGATGCTGTCTTTTTCGGTGCGGTATCTTCCGAATGCATCGGTAAAAAGTGCTTCCGAAACCTCCATAAAGAGACAGCCTCCTGTTTCCGACGTATACCTGTAGGTGATCGGACGGATGATCGGAAGAATCTTTATACCGTTCTTATAAAACGGATCCTTTACGAAGCCGGTGGAAAAATCATAATCGTCGGCATCCAAAAGCGTTCTGAAAAAAGGCTGAGCCGGCAGTTCTTTTGAGAGATTCGAAGTGGACGAGTAGGATACATTTACGATCTGAAGAAAATGATTACCCGTAACCACGGCAAGGCGCGGAATGTAGTTGGATGATGAATTGGTCCCATATTCTTCCGCCATACGGTCAAAGGTTGCAACCGACATAACGGAACCGGGGTCGGGATTGTTGTCTATGTAGTCCGCGATCGCGGGATTGACACGACAGAAGCGCTCAAGACGGTAGATGTTGGCAAGGTGAGAGTCTATGTTGTCGGATACGAGTCTGAGGGAGCTCTCCGTCGACCTTATAAGGCTTTTTTCAAAATAATTCTGAAAAACGGAATAACTCACGAAAATTACCGTCGTGCATAGGATAACGAGTGCAGTGACGGTAAATGCAATGATCCTGTTTTTAAACAAAGAGCGAATTCTTCCCGCTTTCATACATCAGTCCTTTTGACTTTGATATCTTTATATTTTACATCAAAGAAGCATCGATAACAAGAAATCTTAAAAAAAGGCATACTATCTAAGAATATTGCATGCGGAAAAAGAAGATGACATGAAGGAAAGACAGACAAACGTAAATTATTGCATTCTTATCGGAAATAAAATAAGCTAAAATCATATCGTAACAGCTTTAAGGGGAGTACCCTTAAGGAAAAGGAAAAGTAAGAGGAGGATTTATATGAAGAAAAGAATCATTGCAGTTCTCATGTGTGCATTGATGGTAGTCTCTCTGGCTGCCGGATGCGGCAAGAAGACAAGCGGCTCAAACGGGAATGTTACTCTCAAATGGGCTATTTGGGATGAAAGCACCACACAGTACTGGGGTGACATCAAGAAAGCTTACGAAGAGTCACACAAGGGCGTTACCATCCAGATGGTAGACCTTGGCTCGACCGACTATATGACGGTTCTTGCTACTGAACTCTCGGGCTCGGGTTCCGACTTTGACGTTGTAACGATCAAGGATGTTCCCGGATATGCAACCCTCGTTCAGAAGAATGCGATCATCGCACTTGACGATTACATCAAGAAGGACAAGGTAGACCTTGCGAAGTTTGCGGGAGCAACCGATCAGGTGCTTGTAAACGGCAAGCTCTATGAGCTTCCTTTCCGTAACGATTTCTGGGTTATCTTCTACAATAAGGATATCTTTGACAGAGCCGGAGTTCCTTATCCCACAAACGATATGACATGGGATGAGTACGATGCACTTGCAAGAAAAGTTACAAATACCACATTCGGTTCACAGGTGTACGGAACACACTATCATACATGGAGAAGTACCGTTCAGCTCTGCGCCATGCTTGACGGCAAGCACACCATCCTTGACGGCAATTACGATTTCGTAAAGCCTTATTATGAGATGATCCTTAAGCAAGAGAAGGACGGTGTCTGCAGAAAGTATGCAGACCTTAAGACAGAAGGGCTTCATTACTCCGCAGCATTCTCCGGCGGCGACGTTGCTATGATGAATCAGGGTTCTTGGTTCATTTCGACACTTATCACCAACCTTAAGAAGGGCGAGTATGATTCTTCACTCTGCGGTAACTGGGGTATCGTAAAGTATCCTCACGCACAGGGCGTTCAGGCAGGTTCGACACTCGGCACCATCACAGGTCTTTCCGTAACAACAGCTTCCAAGAACAAGGATGCGGCATGGGATTTCGTAAACTGGGTAAGCGGTGCTGACGGAGCAGCAGTTATGGCTTCCAGCGGTAACTTCCCCGCATGCATGACGGCAGGCGTTAAGGATGCGATCGCATCGATCGAAGGCTTCCCGAAGGATGCACAGAGCAAGGAGGCACTCGATGTTTCCAACCTTTATCTTGAAGTTCCTTACGGCGACCATGTTTCCGAGATCAACTCCGTTCTCGATTCTTATCACGGCAGCATCATGACCGGTGAAAAGACGATCGACGAAGGCATCAAGGCAATGAATGACGAAGTAGCAAAGATACTCGGCAAGTAATATGAGATCCAAGTCCCCTCACTCTGCATGCAAACGGAGGGAGGGGACATTTTCTTAGGGAGTGAGATTATGAAGAAACCTCTTCTCAGCAAACAGTTAAAACGTAATCTTATAGCTTATTCCTTTATAGCACCGAACTTTATCGGTTTCTGCGTGTTTACGCTGGTTCCCATCGTATTCGCGTTTTCTTTGGCGTTCCTCAAATGGGACGGCAGCAATCCAATTGAATTTGCGGGGTTAAAGAATTTTACAAGACTTTTCGGAGACACATTTTTCAGGGCGGCTCTAAAGAACACGATCCTGTACTGCCTTGGAACCGTGCCGCTCACTATGATCGCATCCCTCGCGCTTGCAATAGTCCTAAATCAGAAAGTAATCGGAAGGGGCATATTCAGGACTCTTTCGTTTTTTCCTTATGTAGCTTCACTTGTAGCGGTCACATCGGTATGGAAGATGCTCTTCCATCCTTCCAAAGGACCCATCAACAGCATACTTCACAACACCTTCGGCGTGGCAGCCGAGGAGCTTCCGAAATGGTTTACGGGCGGGCTTGTTCTCGTTTCTATGATCCTTTTCAGTGTATGGAAGTATATGGGCTACTATATGGTCATATACCTTGCCGGACTTCAGGGCATATCTTCGGAACTTTACGAGGCGGCTTCGCTTGACGGCGCCGGAACATGGAATAAGTTCAGATACATCACATGGCCTCAGCTCAGTTCGACCACATTCTTTGTCGTAGTAATGCTTACGATCAACTGCTTCAAGATATACGACGTAGCCATAATGCTCGCGGGAGGTGGCAGCGGAGAGCTTACGACTTCGGCCACCGTATTGGTTTACTACATTTACCAGAAAGCGTTTATTGACTGGGATCTCGGTTATTCGAGCGCAGTTGCGATGGTGCTTTTCGTAATGGTGCTTACCGTGACCATAATCCAGTTCTACGGACAGGCGAAGAAAGAAAAAGCCTGATTAATCGGATGTGAGGGAAAAACAGTGAGATCAGCGCATAAAAGAGCCGTGATCGGCAAGACAATTACATATCTGATATTGATGATCATCGCGTTAATGATGCTCATCCCGTTCCTTTGGATGCTTTCGTCGTCGATCAAGACAGACCGTGAAGTGTTCATAATGGATCCGTTCGTCTGGATCCCCAAGGTTCCGAGATGGAGCAATTACTCAGCGATATGGACGAAGATACCCTTTGGTAAATTCGTTGAAAATACCGTGTTCCTGACGCTTGTTGTGACGGCATTGCAGCTTCTTACGAGCAGCTTCGCGGCTTATGCGTTCGCAAAGCTTGAATTCAGGCACAGGAACAAGCTTTTCCTAGCATATATAGCGACGATCGCAATGCCCTGGCAGGTATACATGGTCCCTCAGTTCATAATGATGAGAAAGATGGGGCTTAACGACAAACTGCTCGCGATCATTTGTCTTCAGGCGTTCTCGGCCTTCGGTGTGTTCATGATGAAGCAGTTTTATGCGGATATACCCGATGAACTGTGTGAAGCCGCTCGTATAGACGGCATGAGCGAGTACAGGATATATTTTAAGATCATGCTGCCGTTGTCAAAGCCTGCACTTTCCACTCTCACGATCTTTACGTTCGTGGCAACGTGGAACGATTATCTGGGACCTTTGATCTACTTAAAGTCACAGAGCAAAAAGACGATACAGCTCGGACTCAAGATGTTCATCAGCCAGTATTCTTCGGATTACGGTCTGATAATGGCGGGCTCCGTTCTTTCGCTCATACCTGTACTTATCGTTTTCCTCATTCTTCAGAAGTACTTTGTCGAAGGAGTTGCGACAACGGGATTAAAAGGCTAAGCTTACATAATACCTCTTTACTTCAAAAAAACACGTCTCTCGCGAATAGGGAGACGTGTTTTGATTATATCTAATTGTTCCTGTTTGCTCTCTTTCTGAGAGTGGGATCGAGGATCTTCTTTCTTATCCTTAAGGATGTGGGCGTTACTTCGAGGAGCTCGTCCTTTTCGATGAAGTCGAGTGCCTGCTCAAGAGAAAGTACCTTGGGCGGGGTAAGACGGAGAGCTTCGTCGGAAGCGGAAGAACGAGTGTTCGTGAGCTGCTTTCTCTTGCAGACGTTCACTTCGATATCTTCCGTCTTGGGGCTCTGTCCGATTACCATGCCGGAGTATACCTTTTCGCCCGGTCCGATGAAGAGAATACCGCGTTCCTGAGCGTTGAAGAGACCGTATGTAACACTTTCGCCCGCCTCGAATGCAATGAGGGAGCCAGTCTTACGGTAAGCAATCTCGCCCTTGTAAGGTGCATATCCGTCAAAAAGTGTATTGATGATGCCGTTACCCTTCGTATCGGTCATGAAATCGCCTCTGTAGCCGATGAGACCGCGGGAAGGAATGAGGAACTCAAGACGGGTATAGCCGCCGCTGATGCCGGACATGGAGATGAGCTCGCCCTTACGCTGTGAAAGCTTTTCGATGACAACGCCGGAAAATTCGTCGGGAACGTCAACGTAAGCTTTCTCCATGGGCTCGAGCTTCTCGCCCTTTTCACCTGTCTTGTAGAGTACTTCTGCCTTGCTGACCGCAAATTCATATCCTTCACGGCGCATGTTTTCGATAAGAACGGAAAGATGGAGCTCACCGCGACCGGAAACCTTGAAGGCTTCGGTGGAATCCGTTTCCTCGACACGGAGGGAAACGTCGGTGTTAAGCTCGCGGAAAAGTCTTTCGCGGATGTGTCTGGAGGTAACGAACTTACCTTCCTGACCCGCAAGAGGTGAATCGTTTACGCAGAAGGTCATGGCGATGGTAGGCTCGGAGATCTTCTGGAACGGGATCGGAACAGGTGCTTCGGGACTGCAGAGCGTGTCTCCGATATGTATGTCTGAAATACCGGAGATCGCAACGATGGCACCGATGCCGGCTTCTTCCACTTCCACCTTCTTAAGGCCTTCGTATTCGTAAAGTTTGGATACCTTAACCTTACGAACCTTATCGGGCTCGTGGTGGTTCACGATGACAACATCCTGGTTGACACGGATCTTACCGTTGGAAACCTTACCCACACCGATACGTCCTACATACTCGTTGTAGTCGATGGTGGAGATGAGCACCTGTGTGCCTGCCTCGGGATCTCCCTGAGGAGCGGGTATATAATCAACGATGGTTTCGAAGAGAGGAACCATGTTCTTGGGTGTATCCGTAAGTTCGAGAATGGCAACGCCTGTCTTAGCGGAAGCAAATACAAACGGGCAGTCCAGCTGTTCATCGGATGCGTCAAGGTCCATAAGAAGTTCGAGAACTTCGTCTATAACTTCCTTCGGACGTGCTTCGGGACGGTCGATCTTGTTGATGCAGCAGATAACGGGAAGCTTTAATTCCAGAGCCTTCTTCAGAACGAATTTGGTCTGGGGCATAACACCCTCGAAAGCGTCAACGACGAGAACTACGCCGTCTACCATCTTGAGCACACGCTCAACTTCTCCGCCGAAATCCGCATGTCCGGGTGTGTCGATGATGTTGATCTTAATTCCTTTATAATTAATGGCTGTATTTTTGGCAAGGATCGTGATGCCTCTTTCGCGCTCGATGTCGTTGGAGTCCATAACTCGCTCCGCAACATCCTGGTTGGCACGGAAGGTACCGCTCTGCTTTAAAAGTTCGTCGACAAGTGTTGTCTTACCATGGTCAACGTGAGCGATAATGGCGATGTTTCTGATGTTTTCACTTCTCTCGATCATAAAAAATCCTTTCCTATATTATGTATGTTTACCTAAAAATATCACAAACGCATATATTAACATAAATCCTTCAAAAATCAAGAAAAAATTTCTTATGGGGCTGTAAACAGTTTTTCACCTTATCTCATCGATAAGAAATAATAAATATGAAAAAACGGGTTTATATGGTACACTGAAACGGTGGCGGTCTACGCCAAAGAATAGAGATTGAAAGGAAGAAGATCATGGATTACAAAAATGCCGGTGTTGATATTGAAGCAGGCTACAAAGCAGTGGAGCTTATGAAAAAACATGTTGCGAAAACGATGAGACCCGAGGTGATCGGTGGGCTCGGCGGCTTTTCCGGTGCATTCGCTCTCAATTCCTTTATGAACATGAAGAATCCCACGCTGCTTTCCGGAACGGACGGCGTCGGAACCAAGCTCAAGCTTGCATTTCTTCTGGATAAGCATGACACCATCGGTATCGACTGCGTTGCTATGTGCGTAAACGATGTTGCCTGTGCGGGCGGAGAACCGCTTTTCTTCCTTGACTATATAGCATGCGGAAAGAATATTCCCGAAAAGATCGCCGATATCGTAGGCGGTGTCGCAACGGGATGCGAAATGGCGGGTGCCGCACTTATCGGAGGCGAGACAGCGGAAATGCCCGGCTTCTATCCCGAGGACGAGTACGATCTTGCGGGTTTTGCGGTGGGTATCGTTGATAAAGATGAGATGATCACGGGCGAAAACCTTGTTAAAGGAGATGTCCTCATCGGTATCGCTTCATCCGGCGTGCACTCCAACGGTTATTCCCTTGTCCGCAAGGTCTTCCCCATGGAGAGGACAGCGCTTGACCGTTATTCGGACGAACTGGGCGAGACCCTCGGAGCGGCGCTGCTTCGTCCCACAAAGATCTATGTAAAGGCATTAAAGAGCATTAAAGAGGCAGGGGTTAAGGTCAAGGCCTGCAGCCATATAACCGGCGGCGGCTTCTACGAAAACATCCCGAGAATGCTTAAAGCCGGCACACGTGCCGTGATCGAAAAGAATTCCTACGAGGTACCCGCGATCTTCAAGCTCCTGGCATCAACAGGCAAGATCGAGGAAAAGATGATGTACAACACATATAACATGGGTATCGGCATGTGCCTCGCAGTCGACAAAAACGACGCAGACAAGGCTGTCAAGGCAATAAAGGCAGCGGGCGAGGAGGCTTATATCCTCGGTTTCATCGATAACGGAGAAAAGGATATATGTTTAAAGTAGTTGTGCTTGTTTCCGGTGGCGGAACGAATCTTCAGGCAATAATAGATAAGGTTGAGAGCGGCTATATCCCGAATACCGAGATAGCGGCGGTCATCTCTTCATCCCGTAAGGCCTATGCTCTGGAGCGTGCGAAAAACCACAATATCCCATCTGAAGCC
>JAEEGL016023092.1_pt1 | contig 18473 bp, 8 predicted proteins | sample 9134231 | NCBI WGS metagenome assembly JAEEGL01 (sample SAMN16246548, study PRJNA631951) | gut metagenome | biome: gut microbiome; feature: rumen; material: fiber-attached | host: Bos | place: Iran: Karaj | collected 2018-10 | reverse complement strand
TACTGCCTGACCTGTTCTTCTTCAATCTTACATGCATACAACCAAAATGCGTTAAAAAACCTTTCGCGCCTCCCTATATTGGGCGGCGCAAAGTTACAAATAATTCTGTATAAGCAAGTTACGATTTTAGTTAAAAATGAGTGACGAAGTCAGGAGCAAGATTAAATTAACAGGCGCACGTGCGAACAGGGTGACGCATCGCCGAAGTCAGGAAAAAGATTCTTTAGGCTTTTTAACTATATTTGTGTCGGAGGGAGGATAGACAGCCTATTGTTCCAGGTGTCTTCGCACCGGGAGTTTAGATAGACTAAACTACCGTTTGGCTATAGTCAAACAACCGTTCGCCTATAGCCAAATTCAATTGGTATCAAAACCTTACTCTTCCCAACGGAAGACGGCTCCGTTGCGGCGGGCAGGATCGGCTCCCGTGAAGTCCATAGAGTAAGGGCTGCCCGTGGTGGGGCTTTTGCCTAAGTAGCGGTGGCTTTCCATCGACATGAGCATGAACTCGTGGTCGAGATAGTCTTGCCAGAGGAACAACTCGGCTTCCTCCTTGTTGGTTGTGAAGCGGACATCACCAGGAAGACCGCTGCCATAGACCTTGACGTAGCGGCCGTCTGCGCATTTCAGGGAGACGATGCCGCTGCCGCGATCAATGATTTCAAACTGCGTCAGTCTGCTCTTGTCGCCGGCATGGGTGTCATGGAGCAGCCCGTGAGGCAGGGCAATGGCAGGAAGGCCTGTAGCCAGATTGATGATGCGGACAGTCTTGCCGTAAGGGATGTTCTGGCTGCGATCAGCACAGGGCTCGCTGACTACGAAGTTGTCGAACTCGGCATAGCCGCCTTTAAGTCCTTTATGATTGAAGGCAAAGAGCGCATGACGGGAGCCCTGGAAGGAAATCAGCTGGTACGAGAGCGGCATCATGCGGCCTAGCGTGTGGAATGTCACTCCGTCCGTCGAGTAGGCATATTGCGCCTGGTCGTTGTCGTAGTCGCCAATGCAGCGAAGCCAGATTCTCGAGGTTTGAGGTTTGAGGTTTGAGGTTTGAGGATTGAGGACTGTGGTATCGTTGGTCAGTTGCTCGAAGCATTGCAGGGTGAGATTGTTGCCGTCTTTCACGATGCCGATCCAAGAGCAGGGCACGTTGATGTTGCCAAGACCAGCAACGTCACCGTCCTTCATACCTTTTATATATAGTTCGACGGTAGCGATGCTCTTGGGGCCGATGACGCGCTGTGTGAGTGTGTTCCTTGCCCACATCAGCTGCTCGGCAGGCATCGACGGCAGTCGCAGACGTCCACCCTTCAGGCTCCACATATTATCGTCGGGATTATGGTTCCATTGCCAGATGGGCTTGAGGGTTTTTGAGGAAGGAGAATAGTCAAAGTCGTCACTGCGATCATATGGAGCGTGCGGAGTAATCTCATTCCTCATTCCTCTTTCTTCCTTCCTCGAAAAATCGGGCTTGAACCAAGTGCGGGGAGCACGGCCAAGATTGCCTTTCAGACCCACCATCGGCCAGCCGTCTTCCCATGTCATTGGCATCAGGCAGACCGTGCGGCCTATCGAGTGGAAGTCCTGCATGAAGAGTGCCCACCACTTGCCGTCTTTGGCTTGTACGATGCCTCCCTGATGGGCGTTGCTGCAAGCTGTCGCATTCTTGTCGAGGGGGCCGAGGCTGAATTTCGTACCGTCCTCGCCGATGCGGTATTTCGTGCCACGAGGCACTTGCGTCAGCGAGGCTGCATGATAGCCATAGGTCTCGTCGGCGGTGATGACACGTGTCTCATAGGGTCCCCAGATGCTCTTCGAGCGGCTGCAAAGGGTGCGGCCGTTGGGCAAGTAGTCGGTAGAGATAAGATAGTACATCCCATTGATCTTATAGATGTGGTGCCCCTCGCCCACGCCGTTACCTTCAGGGATGATGGTGCGCTCCGTCTCTTCGATAGGTCCGCTCATGTCTGGCTTCAGCTCCGTACATTTCACTTCGCCGTAGCCGTGGATGGCATAGATCTTCCCGTCGTCGTCGAAGAGCACGCTGAGGTCGTAGATGCGGCCTTGCATGTTGTGGTGCTCCCACGGGCCGTGGATATCCTTCGAGGTATAGCATTGCAGGCCTTTGCCGTTGATGTTAGTGAATACATAGAACTGCCCGTTGGCATAGCGTATGGCAGGTGCCCATACACCCTGACCGTAGATCTCCTGATGGTTCTTCAGAGAGAAGGCATCGTCGTCAAAGTCGAAACGGTCGAAGCAGTAGCTGATGTTCTCCCAGTTCACGAGGTCCTTGGAGTGTAGGATGACGAGTCCGGGTACGGCATGCATCGTTGTGCCAGCAAGATAATAGTCATCGCCCACCCGCAGGATGTCAGGGTCGGAGAACTCATCGTAAAAGAGCGGATTAGTATAAGTACCATTCCCATTGTCTGCCGTCCACGATTGCGCAAAGGTAATCGCCTGTGAAGAGCAAAGCACGAAAAGAGCGATCAGAATTCGTCTCATATCCATCATAATCTATAAACTGTCAACTATAAACTATAAACTACCAACTATATCTCCGGCCATCCGTCAGCCGTCCAGTGGATAGGCCGCTGGATGAGTATCGAGGCTCCCTGGTGGGCGATGCTGTACCCATGACAGATGAAGATATCCTCACCATTGAAGGTGTAGGCCGCACAGTGTCCGGCAGCCTCGAAGTCTTTCTTGTCACCTTCTAAAAAGAGGTTGCCGCCACCTTCTGCCATATCTTTCCCGTTACGGTCCAGATAGGGGCCTTCGACATTCTTGCTGCGACCTACTGCCACACGGTAGTTGCTCTTGGCACCCCGGCAGCAGTAGTCCCATGATACAAAGAGGTAATAATAGCCTCCATGCTTGAAAATAAACGGGGCCTCGATGGCATTTGTTCCTGCAAACTTAGATGTAGGGTTGGGTTCTGACGGCTTGAAGCCCTTAGAATAGCGCCTTGCGATGGTACGAGGCTTTTCTCCTGCTGCAATATGCATAGTGGAGTCAAGGCGTGCCAACTGTATACCGTCCCAGAAACTGCCCCATGTGAGCCACGGCTGGTCGTTGTCATCGATGATGAAATTCGGGTCGATGGCATTCCAGTTGTCGCGCTTGCTCTTTGATGTGACAATGCATCCCTCGTCATTCCAAATGGGGAATGAGAGTGACCGTGTGCTGAGAAGGCCTATTGAAGAGCCGTTCTTTCCGAAAGTAGAACAGCTGTATGAGAGCCACCAGCGGCCGTGCCATTTGATAACATCGGGAGCCCACACATGATTGCGGAAGCCTGGCACAGAGTCCTGGGTCCATTTGGGAATGACGGTCATTACGGGTTCTGCCTTTACCGTCCAGGTCTTGCGATCCTTTGAGGTCATGTGCTGTATGCCCATGCCGGTGGCAAAGATATGATAGGTGCTATCCTCGTATGCCATTACGGGGTCGTGCACCATCGGAGTGTCGGTGGAGAATGACTGCATCATTCGTCTTGGTTGCGAGAAGCCCACTGTAGAGCATACAAGAAGGCCAGTTAAGATCATTAGTTTCTTCATCATTCATTGGTTTTATGAGACACAGAAAGTAAAAGTGCTGCTGTCTATGCGACCTTACTCTTGCCTCAGAAGACAAGCAGCACCTCGGAATTTTGACAGGATTCCTGTTTCTGTTCTGTAGTGATTACTTTTTCTTACCCCAGTAGGTTTTCTTATTGCCTAAGCCTGCATATACAATGGTAGTCTTACGCGGGGATGCCTCCCAGTCAACGGCTCGTTCCAAGAGAAGCTCTACTCCGTTTGCTGTCAAGGTATTCGTCTTAGGATCGAAGCTCCAGGTACCGCCTTTCCATATTCCAGAGGTAATCTTGTGGTCGGCACCGAAGGTCATCTCTGAAGATGCCTTCATTTCTCCATATTTGTATCCGAGATCGATATGCTCCCAGGTACCGGCAATATCTGCCTCATTGATTGGAGCCTGTGGCACGGCACCGTATCTCTCTGGCATCACAACGGGCCATCCTGAAGATGTCCAGCGGATGCTGCGTACGTGTCCCAGCATAATGGCGTTAGGAGCCCAATCGTCGTAGTTCATAGGAAATCTTGCCTGTGAAGAGTAGTACCAGTTACCGTCTCCATCGTCGAAGACTGCACAATGGCTTATGCCTACCCAGCCATGGTCGCCAGAGAACTTATATGGATGGGTCATTATCGGATATGCTTCACCTCCGAACTTCGTGACGTTTGTTCCGTCAGAGCCTACGTACGGGCCGTTGATGTTCTCGGAACGTACCACACGTGTGTTGTAAGGTACATCGAGACCGTCATACGCCATGAAGAGGTAGTAATATCCGTCACGATAGATCAGTTCGGGAGCTTCAGAGCCCTGCCAGCGTGACTTGAGGCTGCGGGTAGCTATGCGAGTGCCATAGGCTGACTCGTTTTCCGACCCCCAGGGATTGGGGAGAGGGTCAACGACGGTCTTGCCAGTCTCTGGATTAATCTGTACAAGTGCAAATCCGCTGTGCCAAGAGCCGTAAACCAGCCAGTGCTCACCCTCTGGGGTGATGATGTATGATGGGTCGATGGCATTGTATTTGTAGTAGCACTGTTCCCAATACCTGGCATCACTGGAAAGGACTGTCGTCTTATAGTTTAAGCCTTTGTCTGAATAGTTCGTTATGACAAAACCTTTATCCTCCCAGCTTTCTACATCCCATGGGGTAGCTGTTTCCATCAGTCCTATGAAGGCGCGTTCACCCCAGGTATAAGTGCCATCGATTGTACCGTCAATAGTAATGACATAATACATGCGATACAGTCCGTTTCTGACTTTGCGGGCACATGGAGCCCAGTAGCCACACTTGTTAAAGTCGGTTTTCGAATCACCAAGTCCCATTGCCTTGCGGATCTCGTTGAGCTTAGGCTTTACCCATGATGGGAGTTCCTTCATCGTAGCTCCGAGATACTCCCAGTCTACGAGGTTCTTAGAACGGCGACAGTGGAAATGGCCATGCCCGTCTTGAGGATTGCCAAAGCCGGCATCAGTACAATACATGTAATAGTATCCATCCTCGGCTCTCATTACTGAAGGGTCGTGAATATTTGCCAGATTCCAGCTGCTGCGGTTGTTCCATCCACTCTGTTGGCGGTAGTCGTCGGCATATTTCGGCGACTTGTATGAAGAGAGGCGCTCAGCCATGGTAGCAGTGCGTATGGACTTTATCTTGGAGAGTTCCAGATTACTATTGAAGAGGGCGTTGCGAGTGATACTCCATACATCGTCTGTTCCACTTTGGGCGACATTCAGTTCATAGTTCCATGGAACTACCTGACCGTCGTTCATCTCAATCACAAACTGCGCCTGTACCACATTAACTACAGCCATAAAGGCAATAAACAAGTATTTTTTCATATTGCTGTATGTTTATGGGTTATTTCTTTAGGAACTTAACGCTTCGATTGCCAACCTTCAGGATATAGACTCCTGGTGTCAGTCCGCTTAGTGAAATCTCATGTGATCCGGATGTTATCACCGACTGTCGTACCAGTCTTCCGCTTCCGTCATAAACAGAGGCCGTAGTATTCTCGGCACAACCGGAGATCAATAATGATGAGGAAGCCGGTAATAGCGTGAAAGACGATTCTGAGTCGTCCTTGATATCAGAGATACCTGTTGGCTCTGCCTGCTCGAATGTAATCTTTGACACCCGATAAGCGACATTGCCATTGTTGCATACAATGCTCAGTGTTTCAGAGGCATCAGATGCAAGAATAAAGCTGACATTGCTCATTGCAATCTTCTGCCCGGAATCTGTTACTATGCACCACACCTTTTCTGCTGCAGAAAGTGAAATGGCTGATGCTAATAATAGTAAGGTAAGGATTTTCCTCATCATGAATTGTTATTTGTTTAATAGGGGCAGAGCAGTCCGCCCTGCCCCTAACTGTTTACTAGTCAATTATCTAATAACTATCTTGTAAAGCAAGTTATTCAGCTGTTGATTCAGAAGAATCGTCGCTCTTCTTTGAAGAGAGCTCCCAACCAGAGTTCTGGGTCCAGTTTGGTATGGCCTTAACCTCATTGTCGGGGATTGGGAAATAGTAGTTCTTCGGGCTGCGGAAAGCACGAACAGGGTCTTTCAGACTCTTGTTGTAGCTATATGAGCCTTTGAAGGTACCATCCTCTTCAGGAGCACTGTCAGGAGTTACACCATAGAGGTTATATACCTGCTTGTACATTGGCAGATTTGTCTCGCTTGATGCTGATTTACCCTCAAAGAGCTTCCAGCGGCGCTCGTCGAAGTAACGGTGATCCTCGAAGACAAGCTCGATACGACGCTCATTCTGGATGCGCTCGATGAGTGCTGAGCCGGAAAGTCCGCTATAAGCTGGCATTCCTACACGGGCACGAACCTGATTAACGTATTCCATAGCCTTTGCTGCATTGCCTGCATTAGCGTATGCCTCAGCGCCATTGAGCAATATCTCACCATAGCGGAAGATAGGACAGGCGTGACGATAAGAGGTAGGACTCTTGAACGACATCTTGTTGACGAACTTCTTCGGGTAGTAGCCAGTAACGGTTCCTCCGTGAAGCTCTGCATAGTCGAGACCTGTAGGACAAACGTCGATGGCACGCTCCTCGCCATTAACCTTATCACCCCAGATAGATCCGTGATGCAGAATGGTCTGCTCAAGACGTGGGTCACGGTTGGCGTATGGGTTCTGCTCATCGTATGTAGGATCCTGGTCGATAGGCAGACCATTTTTTGTCTCGTATGCGTCAACAAGGTTCTGTGTTGGGTTGGTACGTCCATAAGCCTGGTTGCTACCTGCAAAGCCACAGGGAGAGCAAGACCACTCAATTGCGTCGGTAGTCCAAACAGAACGTGAGAGGATATACTCCGGGTTCAGTACAGGATTAGATATGAAGCACTCATAATAGTCGGATTCCGGATTGCCAGTGCTGTACAGGCGATAAGCGCGAGCACCAAGGTTGTTGTTTGCTGCGATAAACTCATCAGCAGCAGCGGCAGCTGCCTGCCACCAGCTCTGATCGTTGCTGGTATTATGCAGTGGAGATGCCTTATAAAGGAGTGCACGACTCTTCAGGGCAAGTACTGCAGCACCATTGATGCGGCCCCAGTTCTCATCCTCGTTCTGATAGCGGAATGGCAGCGCATTCTTAATAGCATCACACTCAGATACTACCCAGTCAACCACATCTGTGAATGAACTGCGGTCGGGCATCGGGTCGCTGGTATTCATGATGTAAGGCTCATTATCTGCTGTTACGAAGATTGGAGTGTCACCAAACCAGCATGCCATGTCGAATGTGAGGATGGCACGGATTGCGCGAGCCTCGGCAATCCAGCGGTCACCCAACTTGTTGTCGTCACCTGCCTTGGCAGCATTGCCGATCACGTCTGTTCGGGCATTCTTAAGGAACTGGTTGCAAGCGCGGATTCCCTTTGTGTCAAGATTGTAATAATAGGTGGCAAACTGATGGTTTGTAGCATCGAAGGCGTCATTATGTACTTGATGGTAATAATGTACGTCCCAGTAGGATACGGCATTGTCTGTCATCGCATCTTTCGATGCATTCAGATACTGACCGTCGGTATAGCCGTGGAAAGCATCTGGCAGATATGTGTAAATGTTTGCCAGGAAACCACGCGTGTTGTTGTAGTCACTGAAAATGTTATCAGCCTGTTGCGTGAGGTCTACCTCCTTGTCAAGGAAGTCAGAGCAAGAGGTTGTGGCTCCTGCCAGGGCAAACACCATCGCGGAAATCAATATATTCTTTTTCATATTCTCTTAATTCTTTTAATCTTTATGTATGATTAAGCGAAACTTAGAATCCAATGTTTACACCTATGTTGAAGATACGTGTCTTTGGATACCACCAGCAATAGCTCATAGGCTTCTCTGCATCCATACCATCTGGGAGCTTGCTCCAGTTCTTCAGGTTGTAACCTGAAACGTATATACGGCACTTTGTCATACGTGCCTTGGAGATAAGCTTCTGAGGCAGGTTGTAACCGAACTCAACATTACGCAGTGCGAAGTAGTTACCATTGACAATCCATATATCATTCTGATATGTACCTGTACCACGGTCAGAGTCGATAGCATTGTAGCCTCCCCATACTGGGCGTGGATACTTGGCATTCACGTTGCGAGGATCGTTAGGATCGTCAGTGTAGTATCCCCAGAAGTTTACACCTTCATGAGTTGACATGTTTGACCAGCCTGAGAACGATGCTGCTGGAGAGATGAAGACGTTACGGTTCAGGTATGCAGTACCTACAACCTTGAGGTCGAAGCCTTTATACTCTGCACTCAGTGATATGCTTGGAGTGATTTCCGGAATAATAGTGTAGCCGATAGGCATCATATCGTTTGAGTCGATCTTGCGGTCACCGTTAAGGTCCTTGAACACTGCTGTTCCCAGAGGCTGATTGCCGGCAGATGCTGTGTTGTAAGGATACTTCTCGGGGTTAGCAATGGCATCCTCATGAGATGTGGCAATAAGGGCGGGATCGGAAGCCCACTGTACGAACTGATATTGGTTCCAACCTCCGACTGTTCCATTGAACACACTCTCATAGAGAGCCTGAACAGATGTCTGCTCGAAGATACGCTTTCCTGTCTTGCGGAGCCACTCTTCGTTTGGCTCAAGCTCGTCCATCTCTGTGATGCGGTTGGTGTTCCAGCTGATGCTGGCCTCGATGTTGTATTTGAAATCACCGATCTTGTTCTCATGACCTAAGACAGCCTCGATACCCCATGATTCTACTTTACCGTAAGAGTCCTGTGCAACGGAGATACCGATACCTGCAGGGATGGTGTTACGGTTGATGAGAATCTGTGAGCGCCACTCCTTGAAGTAGTCGAATGAGCCATAGAGCTTTCCTCCCCAGAGGCGCCAGTCCATACCGGCATTGACCATCTTGGAGATCTCCCACTTGTTGTTGGTGTTACCAGCAAGTGTTTCTGCCATACCACCCACATTTGTTGCATTTGTACCGAATGCATATCCGGTGGCACTGCCGAAGGTAGACTGATATGGGTAACGGCCGGTATCTGCACCTGTGGTCTCACTCTGACCGGTCTTACCATAGCTTGCACGGATCTTCAAGAAGTCGAGCCAGTCGTACTTCATGAATTTCTCGTTGCTCACAATCCAACCTAGACCTACTCCGTAGAATGTGTCCCAACGCTCGTCGGGGTGATAGTTGTCATTACCCATGCGAGAGATGCTGGCATTCAGGATATATCGGTCGTCGTACACATAGTTGGCATAGCCGTTCCAAGAGAGGTTACGACGTGATGACAACATAGCCGGCTGGTGGTTCTCAGAGTCGAGAGTGTTCACACGGTTACGGTATGCACGCAGGAAGGCACGGGCATCAACATGATGCTTGCCGAAGTCACGGTCGTAAGAGAAACCGTAGTTGAAGTTGATGTTGTAACTGTTGGCACGCTCACGGGCTGAGGGATTGCTCAGCTCCTCATAAGTGTTAGTACGTGTGTAAGTGAAGTCTTCCACTCTTTGAACATCGGGATTGTTGTAGTCATAGGTATATGCTGCGTATGTATTGGTCTGATATGCCATGAATACGTCGAATGCGTCGAATGAAATCAAGAGGTTGGTCTTCAGTCCGGGAGTGATAGCTCCGAGATCGCCTGTAACATTCAGAGTAGAGTAGAGGTTGCGGCGGCGGTTCTTGTTGATACCACCGGAAGCCATCTGCTGGATTGGGTTACGGGCAGAACCTGAATAGGCACCTGTAGAATACACCTCACCATTTGGACAGAACACTGGAGCCATCGGAGTTGCCTCAACAGCACCGAAGGTAGTCAGGTCGAACACAGAGGTTCTTGACTGCTGGATATTGTCAATACGACCACCGAGGTCGAGACCTACGGTAAGGTACTTGTTGACATTGATATCAATATTTGTACGCAGGTTCCATCTGTTCAGAGTGTGGTCGGTAGAGAAGTGGTCGTTCCAGCTTGTGGCTGTCTTGTTCCACATACCCTCCTGACGGAGATATGAGAAACTTACATAATAGCGTGCACGGTCATTACCTCCGGAAATCTGAAGGTTTGACTTTATCACTGGAGCACTCTCGCGATAGAGCTGGTCGAACCAGTTGGTATTGAAATACTTGTAGCGGCGAATGTCATCATCAGCATACTGTCCTCCCTCTGAGACGAACTTGTATTCTGCAATCTGCTCTTCGCTCCAAAGAGGATCCTGGCCATTCAGATACTTCACTCGGTTCTGAGTCAGAGCCATGTTGTATGAGTTCTGGTTCTCCATCTTGTCGGTAAGCATCTGGAAGCCGACCTCCTGAGTAAAGTCAATCTTTGTCTTACCCTGTTCACCACGCTTTGTCGTCACGAGGATAGCACCGTTGGCACCACGCATACCATAGATAGCGGTAGCAGCGGCATCCTTCAATACTGTGATGTTCTCAATAGGGAAGGCATCGAGGAATGAGAGGTCACGCTCTACGTTGTCCACGATAATAAGTGGGTTACGTGCACTGCTGTTCATGGTGCGGATACCACGGACATACATCTGTGTCTCCGTCCATCCCGGCTCTGATGACCACTCGTAGGTCTCAACACCAGGCAGTGTAGAACTGAATGTGTTCTGAAGCACAGTCACAGGATAGCGCTGTAACTCTGTACCCTTGACTACCGAACGGCTCTCAGTCATGTATTTCTCCTTCTTGGAGCTGAAAGCGATAGGCATCATCTGTTCCATTGGCTGGAGAGTGTACTCCAGTGTGATGACAAACTCTGAGGCATTAGGGTCAACCTTAACCACAGCGTTCTGATAACCGAGGGCAGCAGCACACACGTCATCGTCGGCTCTGAAGCCTTTCAGTGTGAAGAAGCCGTTCTCATCGGTCAGCACAATTCTGTTATCCTCAGCCACGTTGACCACGGCTCCGGCAACAGGTTCTCCGTCTGCATTTACCACACGGCCTTTAAGCACGTTGGATTTCTGCGCAGCAGCCGAAATGGAGACGCCCATCATGACTGCAACAAACAGACACTTTGCTATTTTATTGATTCTAATATTCATAATCGTCAAATTCATTGTTAGGGATTACCAACCAGCATTGTTTGCGATATTTGCCTTCCAGACTTCTCCTTCAGGAATAGGATAGAGATACATCTTGTCCTCAAATACACGAGTCTGAGCTACTTTTCGGGTGATAGTACCGTCATTAGCAATGTTAATGCCATAGATAGGACGTGAGAGAGCCTCCTTAGCACAGTTCCAGCGGCGAACATCCCAAGGGCGATGCTCCTCGAATGCCAGCTCTACTGTACGCTCTTTGTGAATGAAGTTACGCATGGCTGACTGTGAATCGAGGTCGTCACGGTCTGCAACACTTCCTACGATACCTGCACGCTTGCGGATCTGGTCAAGAAGACTGCAGATCTGTGCCTTGTTAGCGTCAAAGCCGATTTCGTTAAGAGCCTCTGCATAGTTGAGCAGAATCTCTGCGTAGCGGATGATAGTCCAAAGGCGACGGGCTGTACCTCCGTGGTTTGCTGCCAAGATGGTCTCAGGGATGTACTTGCGCATATAGTAGCCTGTAGGAGTAGAGTTGGCATTGCTGGTCATGTTGTCTGCATGGCCGGCTCTGACGTCAATCTCACGGTTGTTCCACATAGCACCATGATAGAGTATGGTTGCGGCAAGGCGTGGGTCACGGTTTGACCACATGCTCTGGTCGTCATATCCACTGACGATGTTGACAGAAGGATTCAGGCCATTGTATACTGGTGCTCCAGTGACATCATAGTTTGTGAATGGCGATGTTCCGTCTATCATGTCATACATGTCAACAAGATTCTGACTTGGGCAGTTACCACCGCTACCTCCTTCACCGATAGGTGTGTCAGCACTGATGCTTCCCCAGCCGATGGTGTTGTCGTTGCGGTAGAAGATAATCTCCTTGTTACCACCTGTGTATGGGTCACGTATCAGAGCGTAGTAGTTGTTCTGCTCGTCAGTATTTGCTGCATCCTGGTAAAGCTGGTATTTGTCGCTCCACGCGTCGATGAATGACTTCGCTGCGTCAGCTGCTTGCTGCCAGGTGATACCACTCTCTGCTGCATAGCGTGGACTGGCCATATAGAGCATGATGCGAGAGAGCAGGGCAGCGGGAACTGCTGGGTTGAGACGTCCGGCACGGTTTGATGCTGTAGCATCTTCGTAGCTCAGCATACCCTCACCGCAGGCATTCAGTTCCTGAATGATGAAATTGATGTATTCACGGGTAGAAGGACGTGTCTTGTAGTTGCTCAGCAGGTCACCCTCTGGATCGAGCACCTCAGTTACGAGGGGCACAGGACCGAAGCGGAGGAACAGCTCCCAATAGAACCAAGCACGGAAGAAGCGGGCTTCGCTCTTCACTTGGGCTTTCTCACTTGCGAAAAGCTCATCTGTCTCGTCGGCAGGCTTCTGGACATTATCGATCTCTGCAAGAGTCATGTTGCACTTACGGATAGCACGATAGCGGCTTTCCCAAAGGCTTGTGAACTCGGCAGCTCCGCCTGAACCATAATAGTTACCGATATTGAAAGAGGTGCGTGTTCCGGCCGTAGGAATGGCGCACTCAGAGAGGTCGGTAGCAGCATCGAGCCATGAGTTGTTGATGCGCAGTGCGCCATGCAACAGGAAGTTATAGGTATCCCAGTGGAACTGCTGTGCAGTTACCCATCCGCTGTAAGTAGTCTCCTTTGACAGGTCGTTGCTCGGCTCCTTGTCGAGGAAGTCGCTGCAAGAAGTTGCTGCCAGCGCGAATACCATTGTCGATATGATTATATTCTTTTTCATTTTGTTGGCAAATTTAGAATGTTACGTTCAAACCGAAGTTAACTGTCTTACAGATAGGATAGCGGTTGGAACCGTTGCTTTCTGGGTCAACCAGATCATCGAGATGATCCCATGTTATCAAGTTGTTAGCGTTTACATAGAGGCGGCACTGGCTCATACCTACATATTTGATCCAGTTCTGCGGCAGTGTATAGCTCAATTCGATGTTCTTCAGACGTACGAAAGCACCGTTCTTAAGGAAGAATGAGTTCTGACGCTGGTTGTGATCACCGTTTGATGCGTAGTGAAGCAGAGGATAGTCTGCGCTTGCAAGGTTCTGAGCCTCTGTGAGTGCAGGATTCCAGCGATTCAGGTGGTGCTCCTTTACCTTACCTCCGTTTACAAAGGCGTACATTGCCTCTGCATCGTAATAACGGCTTACATGGTCAACGCCCTGGAACATTACTGAGAATCCCCATCCCTTGTAGCTTGCTCCGAGTGTCAGGGCATAGGTGTTCTCTGGCACGTCGCTGTATCCGATGAATGTCTCATCACGGTCGTCAATGAATCCGTCATTGTTCATGTCGCGATACTTCAGGTCACCAGGCTGCAGGCGATTTGTGATAAAGGTTGCCTTGTGCTGGTCGATGTATCCGCCTTCTGCACAGTCGGCAGCTGTCAGGAAACCGTCGGCAATAAGTCCGAAATACTGACCGATGGCATGTCCCTCGCGCTTACGATAGTCGGTTGTACCGGCTGGCTCGTCTCTTGAGATGATTTCATTCTTCGCATGAGAGAATGTAAGACCTACGTTGTACTGGAAGTCCTTGCCAATGGTGTTGTTATGATGTAACTCTATCTCAACACCGGAGTTCTTTGTCTTACCGAGGTTTGCAACAGCCATTGTCACACCTACCCACTGTGGTCGAGTGAGGTATTCGGTAAGAATGTCGTTACGCTTCTCGTAGAAGTAGTCGATATTACCGGTAATGAGGCTGTTAAGGATATTGAACTCCAATCCTACATTGTACTTGTTGGCACGCTCCCAGGTTACATCGAAGTTAGGATACTTCTGCTCGTAGATACCTGTTGTACCTGTTGTACCGAAGAAGTAGTCGTTGTTGATCTGGCTCCATTTCTGCTCATACAGGAATCGGTCGCCAAGATACTTATCGTTACCTACCTGTCCGTAAGATGCACGGAGCTTCAAGTTTGACAACCAGTCCTTTGTACCCTCCATGAATTTCTCATTGGTGATACGCCAACCAAGTGAGAGGGCAGGGAAGAATCCGAAGCGCTTACCCTTGATGAAGTTTTCAGAACCGTTGTAACCTGCATTGAACTCTGCATAGTAGCGTTCGTTGTAACCGTAGGTAACACGTCCCACGATACCTTGATAGCGCTGTGCCAGAGCAGAGTTGTTGCGGTAGTCGTTCTGCATGTAAAGCACCATGGCTGTCACATCGTGTACCTCATTAAATACACGTGCGTAGTTGAGCTGGGCTTCCATGTAGAGCTTGTATATGGCATACTTGTCTGCACTTCCATCGCTCGTGTCGAATGAGTTGGTCATATTGGTATCCGTGTTATACTTGATATACGAATCCATCTGCTGATAGTTGCCGTCATTGTAGTTCGCACGGTCTGCAGGCTCGTATGTGGCAAAACCACGGGTGAAACGGTCGCGGTGATAGTTGTCGTAGTCAAAAGACATCATCGCCTTGGCTGACAGTCCCTTCGTGAGCCAGTCCATCTTATAGTCGAAGATGAAGTTGGTCTCATTGATGGTGTTGATACCTTTATAGTATCCTGCATCCGACAGGCGACCGACGATATTGTTCTGATACTGTGCGTTTCCTCCCCAAAGAGTCTTGGTGGATTCGCCATTTGGAATCTCGTACTTTACGGGGTAAACCCATCCTGGCTCGTGATTCAACTCGTAGAAGGTCTCGCTGTAACCAGCCGTCTCATTTGTGTTTGGACCTCTGCGCTCCTCAAAACGGGTACCGAAGTTGACAGAGAAAGTCAGGTCCTTTGTCAGGAAGAAGTCTGCATTTGCACGGAAGGCATAGCGGTTATAACCCAAACTTGAGGAATTACCGTATGCATCACGGCTCAGGTTCTTGAAGAGCGAACCTTGGTTATAGTATTCCAGAGATGCGTAGTAGCGCATGCGCTTTGTTCCTCCGCGTACTGATGCATTGTAACGCTGTGCAGGAGCAGAACTCTTGAGAACCTCGTCATACCAGTCGACATTAGGGTAGAGCAGTGCATCGGCTCCTGAGAGCTGACCATTAACACTCTTCTGGAACATGTCGATGTCATAAGAAGAATACTGTGAGGGCAGACCGTCATTGGAAAGTGCCTCCTCAAGTAGCTTGACAGTATCGTAGCTGTTAAGATATGTGTTCTTGCGGGTAGGACTCTGGAACTGGAAGTTGGCAGTAAGACTTACTACTGGCTTCTGTTCCTTACCGCGCTTAGTGGTGATAAGCATAACACCGTTAGCACCGCGCACACCGTAAACGGCTGTTGCAGATGCATCCTTAAGAACGGAGATGGTCTCGATATCGTCGGGAGCAATCTGTGAGAACGAGCGCTCAACACCATCCACAAGGATCAGAGGCTGTGCGTCACCGGCGAAAGTAGCACGACCACGGATGAAGATCTGTGCATCATCGGCACCAGGAGCACCTGATGTCTGAGAGGTGATAACACCTGGAATCTTACCGGCAATAGCCTGGGATACGTTGGCTGCAGGAGTAGAGAGCAGGTCTTTTGATGTCACCTGAGAGATAGCACCGATCACACTCTCTTTCTTCTGCTGACCATAACCTACGACAACGACCTCCTCAAGGGCTGTCTCGTCACCAGTCATGGTGATGTCTACTACGGACCGGCCGTTTACCTTCACTGACACATCCTTATAACCTATATAAGAGATGTTCAGTGTAGCATTCGGACCAACCGTGATTGCATAGTTACCGTCGAAGTCAGTAACGGTGGCATTCTTGGTGCCCGCCTCCCTGACAGTGGCACCGATGATCTCTTCACCATTGGCGTCAACCACCTTTCCGGTAACCTTGCTCTGAGCCGATGCTCCCAAAGAGAGGAGCATCAACCCTGCGAGCAGGAAAAATCTGAATATCTTGTTGTTCATATTCTTTCTTATATTTAAATTAATACTGCTTCAAGATAGCCTGAATGTCAGACTCTGAGAGAGCAAAGTCAAAGAACTGGATGTCATCGAAGGCAAATCCGGGATCATTGTCACCCCAGTTCCATGCCTGATTACCGCCAAGACAGATATACTTCAGGTCTCCACCTTTGCGGAACAGACCCTTCTGGGTATTGGCTGTTCCATCCATCTGCCATTCGTTCTTTAGAACTCCATCGAAATATACTTTTGCGTTTTCGTCATCGAATACTACTGTATACAAATGCCACTGCTTGTCAGCCAACCAGTCGGTCTCGTTGTGATATAGTGTGTTGACACCAGCTACGTTCTGAGCATCGGTATAGTCTGTCCAACCGTCGTTGTTTAACTGTAGGACTCCACGATACTGACAAGCGAACATTGGCCATGTGTTCTCACCGTTAACAGGTGCAGCACCGTAAGCCATGAACAGAGGTGCCCACATATAGTCTGCCGAGGCACCAGCCTTGGATGCGTTAACCCAAACGGAGATACTGAGCTGTTCTGACTCGGCAGAGTGGGTGAGAAGATCCTCTGGCAGTAACAGATAGTTCTGTCGCATACCACCTGTGATATTCTGGAATACCTTTCCGTGAGCATCGCCACTATCTACGAATGAACCACCGCCAACGATTGTGACACCGTCTGCATCCTCGAACTTATTACGGTAATAAGCTGCAGGACCAGTCTCACCTTGTCCTCCACCTCTCTTTACAGTCATAATGTCCTGAATATCAGATGCCGTCAACGCCATGTCATAGATTGCGATATCATCGAATGCAAATCCCGGGTCGTTGTCACCCCAGTTCCATGCCTGATTACCACCAAGGCAGATGTATTTCAAGTCTGCACCATTTGTGAACAGACCCATCTGGGTGTTATTGGTGCCGTCCATCTGCCACTCGTTCTTCAGTTCTCCATCGAAGTAAACCTTAGCATTCTCACCGTCGAATACCGCTGTATAATAGTGCCATTGCTTGTCAGCAAGCCAGTCGGTCTCGTTATGGTAAAGAGTGTTTACACCTGCTACATTCTGAACGTCGGTATAATCTGTCCAGCCTGCGTTGTTCAGCTGAAGGACTCCACGATACTGGCACGCGAACATCGGCCATGTGTTCTCACCATTGTTTGGAGCTGCTCCGTATGCCATGAAGAGTGGTGCCCACATATAGTCGGATGATGCACCAGCATTCGCTGCATTTACCCAAACACCGATTGACATCTGATGTGTCTCTGCTGAATGAGAAAGGGCATCCTCTGGCAACAGCAGGTAGTTCTGTCGCATACCACCGGTAATATTCTGGAATACCTTTCCGAAATATGGGTCGGCGTCAGTGGTAAATGAACCGCCTCCAACGATGGTCAGGCCAGATGTGTTGTCGAAGTTGTTGAAGAATACGGGCTCTGGCAATATTATGCCGCCACCTCCGCCTTTCGTCTTGTTATCAATAATCTTCTGTACCTGATCTATATTGAGGGCTTTGTCATAAACCACGAAGTCATCGAATGCGAATCCTGCATCCGGATCACCCCATCCCCATGCCTGGTTACCACCAAGGGCAATATAAGACAAATCAGCACCATTGTTGAACAGACCGGTAACGTTCTGACCGTCCTGTGCAGGATCGAACTCCCATTGGTTGGTTATCTGACCGTCAAGATACTGAGTTACCTGGGTTGCTTTGAAGCTGATTGCGAAATAGTGCCACTGGGCATCATCGAGCCAGTTCCTTACGAAATTATATGCGCCATCACCAGCCTCCCATGCGTTCTTATGATATATATTAACTTTACCATCAACATGCTGGGCACCGGTAAAGTCACTCCATCCGTTGTTGTTGATCTGAACGGGACCTCGGCTCTGAAGAGCGAACATAGGCATACCCTGATCACCACCGTTAGGAGCATGGTTAAATGCTGTAAGGAATGGAGAATAGGTATAGCTGTTCAGGTCACCGGCATTGGCTGCGCTTACCCAGAAACCGATTGTCATCTCCTGGCTCTCTGCCGAGTGAGATAATATATGACTGGGCAGATGCAGGTAGTTTGTGCTCTTATCACCAGCGATGTTTTGGAATACCTTACCGAAACCTGTGGCTTCATCATTACGCAGTGAACCTCCACCGATGATTTCGGCTTCGCCTAAACCACTATTAAAGTCAAGCAAGTAGACAGGTTCTGGTAACTTGACATCTCCTTTCTTGATAGCAGGACGGGCAACGTCTTTTTCCGTCATTTGATTGCGGATAGTCGTGAAATCGTCGAGTCTGAACTCACCGGCTTCTGATCCGACAATGATTTCAGATGAAGAATTGACTGCAGCAATTAATTCTTTGTTGTCAGAATCGTTTGTTGCCATTACTGCTTCACCATCTTTGTATATGGTAAAGCCTGTCTCCCGGATCTGAACACCGATGAAGTGTAC
>JAEEGL015873168.1_pt1 | contig 18473 bp, 10 predicted proteins | sample 9134231 | NCBI WGS metagenome assembly JAEEGL01 (sample SAMN16246548, study PRJNA631951) | gut metagenome | biome: gut microbiome; feature: rumen; material: fiber-attached | host: Bos | place: Iran: Karaj | collected 2018-10 | reverse complement strand
TTTTTCTAAAGCAACTGATGATTTATCATATACTAAGAATCCTGTAACAGCCGCTGCTTTAGTACCTTTTTCATTAAAATCAATATATGTTTTATGAATAGCTTCTGATAATGCTGGTTCAACACCTAATTTTTGAATATCTTGAGCAGACATAAAATTAGTAAAATCTGGTGTATCCCCAAACAAATCAATAATACCTAAATTCTTAAGTACTTTAGAGAATTCTGGAGTTAATAATTCATAATTATAACTAAATTTAGGTATATTAACTCTAATATTGTTTTCAGCACTTGCTACTATACCATTATTCATAATATTTTTTATCTTATCATCGTCTAAACTATTGATAAACTTATTAATATCATCTACTTTAATACCGATAAATTCAAATGAATAATGATTATCATTATCAGTCTTATATGGTAAGCTTACTGCTTCATAATCGTCTGTTTTAACATATGTTGCATCACTATTTTCATATGTTTGATTCATCATATAGACATCTAAATGTAAGCCATCTGTTTTAGTAAATCTAGTTTTATATGTATTAGCACATTCAAATTGATTCTTAAATTCTAAATCAAGAGCAACAGCGTTAACTACACCAAACATAAAGTTAGGATCTATCTTATCAATAAGTTTAGGAATCATTTTATCGGTTTTTTCATTTACCCAATCGTTAATAGGATCTGCTGTTTTAAAATCATTATAGATAACATCAGCATTATATTTTGTTTTCAAATTATTAGTAAATGTTTTTAATACATAATCTTTATATTTATTCTTAATAAAAGTTGCATTAGATACTTTAACTTTATCACTATTAATTATTGCTATTTCTCTATTTGGTACTAATTTAACTATTTCTTCTCTAGTTTTATTATTAGTACTTTCTTTTAATAAATTAAGTGCTATTTCAATAGAATATGGACTAATTAAATAGTTTTTATTATCCTCATTAGTCTTATTAACTTCTTTAATTAATAAAGAGTTATAATTATTTTCATTAGTTTCTACAGGAGTTGGATCTTGTTGTTGTGGTTTAGGTTCATCACTCTTTTTAAATAAATCAGTATTTATTAGAACTATACCAACAATTCCTATTAATATAACAATTATACTTATTAATATTCTTTTATCCTTCATAATATCTCCTATCCATAATACTTATTAATTATATTTGGTCTACCTGTAAGAAAGCCCATTTTACAATTAACTTGAATATAAAAATTCTTTTGCGTATCATTTAATAATACTTGTTCATCAATCGTTTTATCAATTGTTCTAATAGATACAACATGATTACCATAGTATACAGGTATATTAAGAGTTTGCCCACTATCTACAGAACCTGCTAACTGATTATCGATATATATTTCAAAAGGAATTAAAGACCCTTTAAATTGTCTATCTCTTATAACATTAACACTACCTACATTATTGTTCATCTTCTGTACTCTCCTTAGCTAAACTTTCTTTTAATTGTGTTAGTAAATCAACTATACCCGTAACATTTTCATATTTATATTCTTTACCATTACTTAGCTTACATATAATAACACCATCTACAATAGTAATACTTTCAACATATTCAGATAATTCATTTTCTTCTAGGAATTCTTTAATATAATCATCCCAACCTTCAATTTCACTACTATTAAGTTTATCTTGAGAGGCATGAGCAAAATAATAATTTAATGTTTCTGTGACTGATGGTTCTTGAGTATCATCAGGTGGTAAATCATAATTACCATCACTATTACCGTTATTATTCCCATTATTATTTCCTTTATTGTTGCCCTTTCTATTATTACTTCCTTTTGATGCAAGACTAGTTACTGCATTTAAAGTACCATCTACTTTATTAAAAGTAATTTTTGTTTGATCTTCAAATTCTTCAGTAATACTATTATTATATGCATTAGCAATATCTTCCATTTTCTTATTAGCATCATTTGCAGCTGTGCTAACAGTTTCACTACATTTTTCAGCAACACTATCGATATTAGGACCTATTTTATTACTTAAACTACTTTCAATTAAACTAATTGTTGTTTCATGCTCAATTGAAGAATAATTAATAGAACTTAAATTACTTACTAATTCATTTAATTGGTCCATTAATTTATTGTTTTGTCCTTTAAACGTTTCAAAATTGCTTGTTATTTTTTCAATTTGTGCAATTGAATCACTTTTTGACATATTATCACCTATCTTCATATTAAATATATCATTATAAGTATATAAATACAATAAAAAGCAACTTTAATAAGTTGCTTTTATGTAAATTATTCTAGTTCAAATAAACCATTATATAATTTATAGTATTCACCTTTAAGGTTAAGTAATTCTTCATGATTACCACGTTCTATAATATGACCATGTTCCATTACCATAATTGCTTTAGCGTTACGTATTGTAGATAATCTATGAGCAATTACAAATACCGTTCGATTATCCATTAATTTATCCATACCATCTTGGACTATTTTCTCAGTACGGGTATCAATAGAACTAGTTGCTTCATCCAATATCATTACAGGTGGATTTGATATTGCAACACGGGCAATAGAAAGTAACTGTCTTTGTCCTTGTGATAGTTCCTGTCCATTACTAGATAACATTGTATCGTATCCTTTAGGAAGTCTCATTATAAAATCATGAGCATTAGCTAACTTACAAGCATTAATTACTTCAAGATCTGTAGCATCTGGTTTACCATATTTAATATTGTCTTTGATAGTTCCCGTAAACAAGTATACATCTTGTAATACCATACCTAAGCTACGTCTTAAATCATTTTTCTTGATCTTATTAATATTTATACCATCATAACGTATTTTACCATCTTCAACATCATAAAATCTATTAAGTAAGTTTGTAATAGTTGTCTTACCTGCTCCAGTTGCCCCAACTAACGCAATCTTTTGACCAGGTTTAGCATATATATTAATATCATATAATACTTGTTTATTCTCTACATAACTAAAATCTACATCTAATAGTTCAATATGACCTTTAAGTGGTACATAAGTTAAAGTTCCATCATGATGAGGATGACGCCATGCATAGAATCCGTTCTTATCTTCTATATATTCACCATCTTTTTCAATTACTTTAACTAAAGTTACATAACCATTATCTACTTCAGGTTCAGAATCCATTAAATCAAAGATACGACTAGCACCAGCTAAGGCCATAATAATTGAATTTAATTGATTAGTTATCTGATTAACAGGTTGCTGAAAACTTCTTGTTAAATTCAAGAAACTAATTATTGTACCTACTGTTATAACATCATATCCATTAATTATTAAATATGTACTTATCAAAGCTACTAAAGCATATTCTAAATAACCTAAATTACCTGCTATTGGCATAACTATAGTAGAGAATTTATCTGCATTAAATGATACTTTATTTAATTCATTATTAAGTTTATCAAATTCATTAATAGCAACATCTTCATGATTAAATACTTTAACTACTTTTTGACCATTTAACATCTCTTCAATATAAGCATTTACTTTGCCTAGAGATGATCTTGATTTAATAAAATATTTAGCACTACTTTTAGCAAAATGCCTTGTGATAAAGATCGTTATAGTTGTAAAGAATAATACAAATAAAGTTAAATATAAATTCAAAGTAAACATTGATACTAAAACAGCCACTATTGTCATAAAACTAGATACTAAGTTAGGTAAACTTTGAGCAATCATTTGTCTTAGTGTATCAGTATCATTTGTATATCTACTCATAATATCGCCATGTTTATTAGTATCAAAATACTTTATTGGAAGAGCTTCCATCTTACTAAACATTTCATCACGAATATCACGAAGTACTCCTTGTGATGTTTTACTCATCATAATATTATAAGTATAGTTAGCTACTACACCAAATAAATATATTGCTGATATCTTAATTAAAGCCATAAGTAATGGATGATAATCATTAGAATTAGAAAGTAGCATTGGACTAATATAATCATCAATTAAGTTCTTTAAGAAAAGTGAACCAAGAACACCAGTAATTGATGAAATAATTATACAAATAAACACTAAAAATAATATCTTTTTATAATTACCAAGATATGATAACAATCTTTTTACTGTACCTTTTTTTATTTCAGGTCTTTTATCCATTATTATCACTTCCCTTCATTTGAGAAGAGTATACTTCTTGATATATCTTATTAGATTTTAATAATTCTTTATGAGTTCCAATTCCATTAATCTTACCATTATCAAGCACGATTATTTTATCAGCATCCATAACACTATTAATTCTCTGAGCAATAATAATCTTAGTAGTGTCAGGTATTTCTTTCATAAAAGCATTTTGAATTAGTTTATCGGTTCTCGTATCAACGGCACTAGTACTATCATCAAGTATTAAAATATTAGGATTCTTTAAAATAGCACGAGCAATACATAATCTTTGTTTTTGACCACCAGATAGATTTACTCCACCCTCTTCTAGATAAGTATCATACTTATCAGGTAAACTCATAATAAATTCATCTATTTGCGCTAACTTACAAGCAACACGTGCTTCCTCTAATGTAATATTTTCTCTACCCCATTTTAGATTCTCTAAAATAGTCCCTGTAAATAAGACGTTTTTTTGAAGTACACAAGCAACACTATCACGTAAAGTTTTAAGATCATACTCACGTACATCAATACCACCTATAAGCAAATTACCTTCAGTAACATCATATAGTCTTGGAAGTAAATTAACTAAACTGGTTTTACCAGAACCAGTACCACCAATAATACCAACTGTTTCACCACTTTTTATCTCTATATTAATATTCTTTAAAGCTTCTTTATCTTTGTCTCCGATATAACTAAATGATACATTATCAAATTTGATACTTCCATCAAAGACATTATATATAGGAGTATCTGGATTCTTAACATCTACTTTTTCTTCTAATACTTCAGATATTCTTTCTAAAGATCCACGAGAAATAGTTGATATTACAAAAACAACACTCATCATCATTAAACTACCTAATATTTGGGTTGTATAAGTAAATAAAGTCATTAAGTTACCAGTAGTTAAAGATGTTCCACCAGTACTAACTATTAAATGTGCTCCTACCCAACATATAAAAATAATACATGCATACATTGCAAGTTGCATAAATGGACCGTTTAAAGCTAGTATTTTTTCGCCTTTAACAAAGTATTTATATATTTTCTCAGATACTTTATGAAATTTAGTTTTTTCTTTCTCTTCTAAAGTAAATGATTTAACTACACGAATTCCGCTAACGTTTTCTTCAACAACATTATTTAAATCATCATATGTTTCAAAAACTTTTTTCATTGTAGGATGCGCTTTACGCGCAATACTAATTAATACAAAACCTAATAACGGACCTACAATTAAGTATATTATTGCAACATTAGGATTAATTTTCATTGCAAAAATAATACTTACTATAAGCATTAATGGAGCACGAGCCGCTATTCTTATAATCATTTGAAAAGCAAATTGTAAATTAGATACATCAGTAGTTAATCTAGTTATTAAACTACTAGTTTGAAATTTATCGATATTATGAAAAGAAAATTCCTGAACCTTTAAATATAAGTCTCTTCTTAAGTTTCTTGCGAAACCATTACCAGCTTTACTAGACATAATACCACTTGTTATACCAAAACATAATGATACAAAAGCACAACAAACAAGAATTATCCCTATCTTATATACAATATCCATATTACTATTAGCAATACCATCATCAATTAATCTGCTCATTAAAAAAGGTATAGTTACTTCAAGTATTACCTCAATTAATACACATAATGGTGTTAATATTGCATATTTCTTATATTCTCTTAATGATTTTAATACGTTTTTTATCATGTCATCACCAACTTTTATGTTATATATATTTATTATTATTTAATTCATTAATCTCTTCTATTAATAATCTAAATTCATCAAGTAAATCTTTACTTACCATTCCTTTTAATTCTTCTAATAATTCATTATTAGTTAATGGTGTTAATAGTTTTAAATCTAATGTTTCAATTAATTCAAAATAGTCTTTACAAGAACCTATAGATATAAAATTAACAGATTCATCATCATTTTGATCATCTTTATCAAATAATACTACTTCACCATCAAAATCCATGAAATTACCATGTTCAATACTATTTCTAATGCCTGTTATAATATCCATATTACGATTACCAAGTATTTTTAATATACTACCTATATTGTTTTTAAATGATGTATTAATATCGTTTAAAATCTTTTCTTTATATGTAATATTAGATACAAATTTATATTTTTCAATGGCTTTTCTTGTTCTTTTAATAATATTTCTTATAGTATCATTAATTAATTTATAACTATCGGGATTTGGACTAAATATAGGATTAATTTTGCTTAATCTTAAATGAGATAATATCTCTGGACGTTTATTCCATAATTCATGATATTTATTAGATAAATATATTTGCATATAATTATATGTTGCTACAAAGGCATATGGATTAGCACTTTTTGTTTTTATTCCAATAATACTAGATATTTCATCTACTAATGATTTAATAGTGAAAACAATTGGTATTCTTTTACCAAACTCTTCTTGTATTCCTGTTTGTTTTACTTGTTTAGCAATACTATCTAAGAATTCATGAGGAAGTCCAATACTATTTGCATATACAATTAATGACCTTAATACGTCTAATTCTTCTATTTTATACTTATTACTTCTTCTTTCGATATCAGGATTAATATATTCAATATTATCTTTTCTATTATAAATATATTGATTGTTATCAATATTGTTATATTTATAATTATTAAAATATATATTATCTTTATTACCTATATCTAATCCTTTATAATCAATTTTTTTATAATGACTAATTCTAGTTGGCATTTTAATATAAGTAAATTTCTCTATTAAATCCATAGGAATATATGTTATTAAATCCATATCATTAGTATCATTATTAATTAAAATAACTCTTTTTTTAAAATCTACATCATATGTACCATGAGCAAGACAATCTCTTAATTTATGAATTAATAAAATATAATATTTTAATTCTAGATCATTATTATACTTTTCTGGTTCAATAATTACATTTAAAACATTTTTTATTTGTAATTTAGTAGCGTTTTTAATTAAAGTATCTCCTATCTCTTTAATAGTAGGTACATATTCATGATAACAATCATAATCAAAGTGTAAATTAGACTTACGATCTTTTTTAATTAATTTCTCTTTTAATAAAATAAATTTAGATATTTGTAATATATAATATTCGTTAGGATTAAGATCTTTTAATTTATCAGATATACATTTACTTGCAAAACGTCTAGCATTCATAATTTTTTCATCAATTATTTCAGTAATCATATCTTCCTCCTAACTATAATAATTATATCATAAAAAAAGAACTTAATAGTTCTTTTATTTAATTAAACAAGCGTTTTTTTCGCCGTCTAACATATCTTTATAGATATAAGCATCAAATGTATCTATTAGATCATAATGATCGTCTATAAAGCCATTAGTCACAAAATAATCAATAGTATCACGTGGATCTTTAAAATACTTATAAGTTAAATCACCATATTGATTTAAAATATTATTTTTAACACAATAAACAAAGATTAAAGTAGAGATTCTATCTAATATATCAAATTCATATCCTCGTACAAAGATACCAGATAAACTTTTAGTATTTGCTTGTAACCTTATGAAAGCATCTTTATAATCTCCTTCCATACGATTAATATAAGTATCAATCGGTTCTAAATCCTTAATATATTTATTATACATAATATCACTAAAGTATTTGTCATATAACTTACACACTTTTTTATCATCTAAATCTACTAAGTTATTTAATAATTTTAAAGCCTCATTACTATAATCAATCATTTTTAATGATATATAAGTTAAATAATATAAATAATCTCTTGTTAAGATAAATTCATTACCATTATCAATTATCTTATTTATAATATGTAATGATTTATTATATAGGTATTCTAAATGTTCATCTCTTATTTTAATATCTTTATCATTCTCTAAATGATATTGACACCTTCTATTCTTAAATTCTTCTATTAAGATATTTGCATAATAACTAGCTTTAGCATTATCTTTTTTACCAAACATATTATTCTCCTTATGGGTTATTATTCCACAAGAATGATATGCTAACATATTTAATTTAATAATTCAACATAAAATAAAAAATAGTACTAAGTACTATCTTTTATTTTTCATAGATTGGTTTTCCTGTTTTAGGATCATAACTTTTAATCTTAGCATAGATTGGTTTTCCAGTTGCTGGGTCATATCCAACAATTGGAGTTGTTTCTTTACTTGCAAATGGTTGTTCACTTGCAAAATACCATAGAACTGATATAGTACCAAGACCTAATGATAATAAGAATTCAAACCAGAATCCTACACCTGATCCACCACTAACTAGAGTGAAGAAATTAATTAAATGTACAAATACTACGAAACCAACGCCATAGTTTGCAAATTTAATCCATTTTTCGCCTAAATCGATGAATAAATGTAATAAGTAAAGTGTAATAATGCAAAGTAATAAAATCATTTGTACAACACCAATACCAATGTATCCAGTAGCCCATAGACTAGCTGATGCGTAACTACCATAACTTACATATGGTAAAAATGAGAAAATGATTATTAATAGTGATAAACTAGCCATTACAATGCTATATACTTTTCTTAAATTCATTTTCATTGAAAACACCTCTCTCCTTCTACTTGTATAATAACATAATTATTTATTAAAATAAAGTTTTTTTAATATATAAAACTACTTTTTAATTAATTGTTTACTATTATTTAACTTATTAATAGCTTCTTCAACATGAGTTCTTGTTAATCCAGATAATTCACTTATTCCATCCCCATGTCCATCAGTCTTAATGAAATATGTTTTAACAAGTTCATTACTAAAACCACTTAAATCAAAATCTTCATCATCAATAACTATAAAACTTTCAATATTTAAATCTTTATGTTCATCTAGCCATTTTCTTATTTCAAGTTCACGATTTTCATTTCTTACTTTTGGTGTAATATCATATATATTTAAGCCGGAATTTTCAAGAGTAGTAACAATATCTAATAGATTTTGATTCTTAGTAACTAATCTATCTTTTTTCATCTTACCATATTTACGCCAACCTGAACTAAGTACAAGTTTAGCTCCAGTATTCTCGACTATTTCTTTAAGAAATAATACTTTATCCATATCAATTGCCACTCTTCTAATACCAGTTAATTGAAATTCTAATTGAATTTCCCTAAATGTTTGAAAGTTATTTAATACACCATCAATATCTAAGAATATTATTTTCATAAGTCACCTATAATATAGATCCCTTATGATAATTATCGTTAATAAATTCTTCTATTTGATAAAAGAATAAATTACCCATATCATCATCTAATGTTGAATATCCTGGTTCATAAAACATACCATCTAATCTTAATTTACTTAAATAATAATCACTATTATTAACGAATTTATCAATAAGTTCATAACCTTTATCATATAAATATATATATGCAATAATATTACATAAAATATATAACTTAGTAGTGTCATCAGCAACAGAATCACGTTTTTGTTTAAAAGCTGAATCAATATTTAGACTATATACATGTAACATTAAATCTCTAAATTTATCTATTCTTACATTTCGATATGGTTCTAATAATTTTTCATCTTTAGAATCACTTTCCCATTGATACATACTATCTATTAATAATAAGTAGAAGGCACGTACTAATTTAACAACATTTATTTTTGATATTTCCTTAGGATCTACAATTGCATATATCATTTCAAAAAATATATCAGGTGATCCCATTCTACCTGTATTTTTAATTACTTTAACTAGATTTTCATCTATTCTATCATCAGTAATATTATTTCTTGTTACTAATCTAATTACTTTTTCAATATACCTTTTATTTATATCAACATTCCACATATTATAAAAATCAAATGCGGTAAATAAGTTATGAAGCGCAATCTTATATTGTTCATAGGCTTTAAATTTATCATGCATAATATCAAATTTAAAACTGTAATAAAAATCTTTATAATCTCTTTTATAAACTGTCATTATATCACCTACTTAATAATAATCTTAGGGGAATCTAATTTATTATTTAAAACATAATTTGCAAACTCTAAATAATAATCTGCATCATCTAAAACCGTATTTAAAATAAATCTATCTTTAATATCTTTAAAGCTATTAAATAAATCATTAAATATACTATCAAGTTCACTAATATCTCTACCTGACATATAGAATATTGCCCCAATTCTACTACAAAGACATTTTAATTCATCGTAACCCCAATCAGTTTCTAAAGGTCTATAATACTTCATAAAACACTCTAAAATATCTTGAACTCTTGTATTACTATTCTTAGGACATTCTACTTTTCTAAACATATTTTGATAGTTCCAAAAGAAATCAAAAAATACATTAATATATTCATTACTATATTTTTCAAAATACTTATCTGGTGACATTAAAGCATATAATTGAGGTCCAAATTGAACTGAAAATTTATTTATAATAAATAGGAAATTAATATTATTATCTAAGTTATCAAAATTATTCTCTTCAATTAGCATATTAAATATATCTACAATAGGTTTAAATGAATTAATATGTGGATCTTCATATACATTTTTTATTTTTATATAATAATGCTTAACAATTTTATGAAGATATTTTCTTACATCTATATAATCATCATCTTCAAAGTTATTTCGATAACAATCTTCATAAAACTGTTTATAGTATGCATTCTTATCATCTACAAAGTGACCTTTTATTGTCCTTTTCATAACCCCTCACAACAAGGCTATATTATATCATATAAAATAAAAAAAGTTAAGATTATCTTAACTTTTTATATATTAATTTGTTTCTACTAAAACAGATCTAAATTGTTGGATTAAGTTCATATCAGTAGCTTCATCACTACTTCCTTTTAAGTACCATGCAACTACGTCTTCATGAATACCATCACCAGCATTACGAATTGCTGCTTTTAAATGTTGGAATTTAACGTAATTTGTTCCTTTATTTTCATAGAATCTTGTACGTTCACGTAATCCATAGAAGACTGTTAATTCATAATCACGATATCTTTCTTCTTCAGATGCACCAAGTACTCCTTCAATTAAGTATGCTAGTGTACCGGTTCTATCTGCACCAATACGGCAATGGAAGTATAATGTGTAATCATCATCACCATTTTCATGAGCATTAACAAATTCTTGCATAACTTTAGTTAAAGCATCTCTTGATTTTTGATAGTCATGATAAGAATCTGGTGTAACACCATAATCAAGACCGTAATGAATTATTTCAAATGTTTTTGTACTTCCAGTTGCAATAATATTGTTACTTAGATTTACATCATCAACTGTAGGTTCACTATCAGCACGTAAATCCATCTCATGTGTAATACCTAGTTTAGTGAAGTATTGAACAGAATTACCTTCTTTCCAAATTCTTTCACCTCTAAATAATTTACCATATTTAATTTTACCAGTAACAGTATTATCATTTGCATCTTTATATGTAACACTAATACCACCTAAATCACGAACATTACGTATTTTACGACGTGATCCATTATCAGATAATTTAGTATTACCATCCATTTTAATGTTATCGATTGATATAATACGACGTTCACCAGTTGCTTTAACAAATCCATATTTAGATGCATCAGCAGTAGATTTCCAGTAATATGTTTCATTAGGAATCATATTATAAATTTTACCATTATAATTTGAAACATATGTTGCTTCTTCACCAACTACCTTATTAGTTGAATTGTATTTATAAACTAGCAATGTATCTGCTGTTTCTGTATCATATTTATTTGGTTGATCACAATAATTTGAACCATATTCATTATCACGATTATCACCTGTGAAATATACGCAATCATAGTTATCAAGATTATCAGTCATTGCATCATCATAAGAAGCATGACTGTCATCGGTTTGACCACTAGACCAAGTATTAATACTATTAAAATATGTTCTCATTGCAACAGGAACAGTATCATGTTCAACTACACTTTTATTTTGAACCCAATTAGCATAATAAGTAGCATCATCATCGAATGTTGTACTTAATGTTAATCTATCTCCTGCTCCATTCTCTCCCGTATACCATCCTTCAAGAGAATAACCATCTTTCGTAGAGACAGGGATAGCACTTAAACTATCTCCATCATCTACTTTTTGTGGTTCAACACTCGATCCTTCTTGAGAATCAAATGTAATTGTATTTTTATCATTAATAGATAAATCTATTTGTGTTAAAGGAACTTCAATTACTGGATGAATTGAATTTACTGAGTCTTGTTTAACACCAGATGATACTTGTCTTAATGTACTCATTATTCGATGTGTTCCATTACCATCTGATACCCATACAGCAGTTGGTCCATAAGCATCAGCGTTTGCTTGATATTTAGTGTTTTCCATGACATATCTACATGTCTCTAGTGAGCCACCAACATCTATTACTGCACCACCACACGCAGGAACTAAATCTGCAGTTGATGCAATTCTAATTGTATTAGTTACATTTGGCCATTGAGTATGTGAAGGTAGTCTACTAGCAACATTTGAATATGTAAATGTATCATTTGTTTTATTAAATGTAACTGTATCAGTTGGTGTAGCAGTTGTTCCATTAAAGTTATTGTAATACATTAATACTGCGTTATCATCTACCGTTCTTAAATAATAGAATCTTTCATATACACCAGTATCTGTTACATCACAATCAAAAGCATCACCAGATTCTAATTCACTAGTATCCGCAGTTGTAATTAATGAACCATATTCAATAATATCATTTTGATTATATGTTACATCACAACCAGAGTTATCTGTTCTTAAACATGTCTCTTTATTAAGTTCTGTTGCTGGCTTACATATCATTTTTGGAGTACCATCAGCTGTCCAATTAGCATAATATGTAGCATCATCATAGAACTGCGTTTCAAGAGTTAATTTGCTACCAGTACCATTCTCTCCTGTATACCATCCTTCAAGAGTATAACCTTCTCTTTGTGATTCAGGGATAGCAGTTAATGAAGCTCCATCATCAACATGTTGAGCATCAACTGGAGTAGCTCCATCTCCTACTATAAAGGTAATTGTATGAGGTTCTTCAATAGCAACTACCCAGTATGCATAATATGTAGCATCTGAAGTAAATGTTGTTTCAAGTGTTAATCGATCACCTTCACCATTTTCTTGTGTATACCATCCACTAAAATCATAATGTTCTTTTGTGGTTTCTGGTATAGAAGGAAGTGTTCCACCATCATCTACATATTGAGCTTCAACTGGAGTAGCTCCATCTCCTGCTATAAATGTAATTGTATGTTGTGTAGTAGATACCTCATTCCAGTGAGCATAATATGTAATATTTGCAACATCACCAGTTGGAACAGTTTCTATAGTAATTTTTGTTCCATCTGTTTGTGCAGTATACCATCCATCAAATTCATGAGTAGAATCCCAAGATGCTGTTGGTAATATTTCGATAGCATCACCACGATTAATAATTAAACTATCGGAGCTTATTATAGCATTATTACCAGCAACACCTGGGTCAAAACTCAATATATATACAATATCTTTATCAACTAAATATAACGTTTTATAATTTTGCTCATTAATTCTGTCTGTTCCATAAACAGGTTGTGTATTAGTTTCTTTTTCATTAATAGTTGAATTATCTGTATCGTCTATAATTCCATCATTATCTACATCAATAGACCATCCATCAGCAGATTGACTAGTTACTTCTCCAACTGGATAAGTTCCTCCTCTGATAATTCCATCATAAAAATTGAAGTTACTTTTTGCAGCTACACCATACGTTACACCTTGAATAACAGGACTTTCATTTGAAACTGGTTTTCCTTGTGTTCCAATATTTAAAGTTCCATTTGCATTATGTACGGCATAACCACCTGTTGAAATAATTGTTCCACCTGTTATATTAACAGTACCTTTAGTACTAGTACCACTTCCTTTATTAATGTGAATAGCAGGTCTCTCATCTGTTGTTGCAGATATAATTGTCTCACTAGGAGAACCAGATATATAAACTGTACCTCCCTCAGCAACTATAGCTGCTCTTGTACCAGTTGCTCTATATGTACCACTAGTTATATATAATGTACCACCAGCATTAACATTAATCATTCCATCTTTTAAATTTGCTTCCACAGTACCATTAGATAATTCTAATGTACTTCCACTATTTACAATAAATAAATGATATTTATTAGATACATTTTCTTTTTTAATTAAATGATTTTGTAAATCGATAGCAATATTTCTATTATTAATAGTAAATACTCGACTATTATCTACTATATCCTTTATTAATACAATCGTCGTTGAAGTTGCTTGATTTTCAGAAACTGCATTAATTGCATTTCCTAATGTATTATAATAGTCTTTTTTGCCATTAGTTTCTATATATGCTTCTTTATTAGATAAATTAATCCAATATGCATAATATGTAGCATCAGCATTAAATGTTGTGCTAGCCAATAATTCATCTCCTTGAATAGCACTACCTTCGGTATTTTGTACTGTATACCATCCATAGAAATAATATCCTGATTTCGTTGGTGTTGGAATTGTATTTAACGTTTGACCTTCATCAACTACTTCAGTAGTATATGTCTCTCCATCTGATATAAATGTTACTTCATAGTCATCAAGTAGTTTTTCTTCCCAAGAAGCATAATAAGTTATATATGCTGATTCAACTAAACTTGGATCAACGGTTGGTGTCGGAATAGTTTCGGCTGTAACTTCATCACCTAATCCATTCTTTTCTGTATACCATCCTTTGAATATATAATGAGCTCTAGTTGGAGCAGCAGGTAAACTGCCAAGTGGTGTTGGATTAACACGATCAACTACCATCGTTGAATCTGGGCTACCTCCATCTGCATCAAATGTTACTACATAAACTAGAGTATAATATCTTAAACTCATAGTTTGATATATATTGTGATCATCTTGTTCATTACTAAATACATATACAGCATTAGATTCAATTTCTGTAATCTTACTATGTTCTGTATCTTTTGTTATTGTTGGTGTATCTCCTGTTGCAATACCTATTGAATATGTACCACCTTTAACAATACCATCATAGAAATTATAATTTTCTTTTGCAACAATACCATATGTTGCACCTTGAATAACTGGATCAGTTGTACTAAGTGCTGCAGGTGCTCCAATATTAAATGTACCTGATTCGTTATAAATTGCATGTGCACCAGTTGACTTAATAGTACCACTACTAATACTTAATGTTCCGTTATTAGTAATTGTTGGTTTAGTTGTTGAAGTAGATGATATTACTCCATCATCTGTTATATTAATAGATACTATTCCATTATTAGAGATAACTCCACCATTACCTGTTGAAGTATAATTACCACCAGTAATAGTTAATGTTCCACCGTCAACATTAAACATGTCAATATCAGCTGTGCTTGTAACAGTTCCACCAGATAATGAAAGTGAAGTACCTTCATGAACAGTAAATACAGAATCATTTCCATTGTTAGAAATAGTATGATTTTGTAATTTAATATTAACTTTTCTATTATCATTTACAATTAGTGTTTCTGAAACATCTTTTAATAATATTATTGTCGTTGGTTCTGAAGAAGTTGTAGAAACAGCATTAATTGCAGATTCTAAAGTTGCATACTCAGCGTCGCCAATCTTAGCAACATTTCCTCCATCATGTGTCCACTTAGCATAGAACGTTTTATTTTCAGTAATATTATTAATTGGTAATGTAACTTTATCTTCAAAAGTACCCGTAGTATACCAATCATTAAAGTTATTATTTGCAAGTGTTGGTTGTTGTGGTAAGAAACGTATTACACCACCTTTTGCAACCGTAAATGTTTGAGTTAAACCATATGTTCCAATCGTTCCACCATTTGCATCAAATGTTACATTATATGTTGGTAATAACTCAGTGTCCATGTATTCTTCTGGAACTTCAATAACTGGTTTAATAATGTTAAGTTGTGTACTAGATTGTGGACTATAACTTAATGAAGCCGCTTGAATTCTATGAACATCATTTCCATCAATTAGCCAAATACCTGATCTAAATGGTTTTTTATCCTCGCTATATGGTTTAACATTCATTTGATAAGCAGTGTTTTCTAGTACGTAATCACACGTAGTAATATGAGAACCACATAAACCAGTACTATTAGTTGCATCATATGCTTCAATATATGTTAAGAATCTTGATGGATTATCTAAGTTGAACCATCTACTATGAGCATCTGTTGGTAATTTTGATTTAGCAGTTTCTAAATCGAAATTTTTAGTATTATCGATACCCTTTCCATCATATGCTGAGAAGAAGATTAATGATGCTTTTCCATCTTTTGAACCTATATAATAGAATCTTTCTGTATCAGGATCATATATTTGATCGTTATTTATATCACAATCATAAGCATCACCTGGTTGAGGTGTATTAGATGTTGCTGTATTACCATAAACAATTGTTCTCGTATTATAAGTACCATCTAAATGATATCCATTTTTATAACATCCGTTAGCATCATCTTGATAATTATTATCAGCATTGTTAGTATAACCACATTCATATGTATGAAGCGTTGTTGCCTTCTTACACATCAATGGTACAAATGTCCAATGAGCATAATATCTTTTATTTTCCGTTATTTCAATTGAACTTTCAACTTTAGTTCCATCAGTTGATTCAGTAAACCAACCATCTAGAGCACTATGTCTCTTATCAACATTTGGTTTAACTGGTAACTCTGCAGTTGTTAATAATTCACCATATTTCTTATCTAATACTAAAGTATCTTCTTCATTATCTTCTTCATCATAGAATTTACCTAGATTAGCATCAAATGTTACCTTATATCTCTTTAATGTATAATAAACTTTTAAAGTTAATTGTCCATCACCAGTAATTATTCCACTAAGTACATTATTTCCATTTTGTTCATCAAAATCATATGCTGCATAATTCTTAATTAATGCATTTGCTGTTGTATCTGTTGTACCAGTGAATGGTTCTGTTTCATTATCATCCTTTACAAATTCCTCATCAAAGTTTTCAAAGTAGTATTCTACTTTATATGGTGTATCTGTATTAGGAGCATAATTTGCATATAAAGTGTATGTTCCAGATGTTGCTAAATTCTTAACTTGTGCTCCATCAAGATATTCAGTACCAGTTCCATCTGGATTTGTTGTCCATTTTGTGAAATGGTAACCTTGTTTAGCATAAGAATTAGCAGTTAAAGCAACTTCTTGATCATATGTCATTTGTTGATTAGACATTGTTCCTGTTGCTAAACTATCATTCTTATCAAATACTATTTCATATGTATTAGGAGTAAATGTACCAGTTATTTCAACATTATCTGCTGGCATACTGAATGATCCAGTTCTACTCCATCCACCGAATGTATATCCGGTTGCTGTTGCAGCAGGCGCTACCGTTACATTAGCATCATATTTATATTGGATAGTTTGTGGTAATGCTGTCGCTCCATTTGGAACTGTTTCATTAGTATATCTATAACTTACACTATATTTATTTCTAGTATAGTATAGTTTTAATACTAATGTGCCATTACCATCAATATTTCCTATCTTAATATTATTTGTATTATCTTCGTCATAAGTAAATCCTGTTACAGTTTTACTTGTTGCAGTAGCTGTTGTATCAGTTACACCTTCTAAATTATCAGTTAAGTCATTATCAATTACAAATTCATTATCTGTAAATGTTTCAAAGTAATGTTCAATTTTATATGGGGTATCATCACGAGCAGTGAATGTACCTGTTATTTCAACATTATCTGCTGGCATACTGAATGTACCAGTTCTACTCCATCCACCAAAACTATAACCAGGTGCTGTTGCTGCTTGGGCAACTGTAACACTTTGTTCAAACTTATATTCAACTGTTCCAGGTAAGGCAGTTGCTCCATTTGGAACTGTTGTATTTGTATATCTATAACTTACATTATATTTATTTCTTGAATAATATAGTTTTAATACAAGATTTCCATTACCATCGATGTTTCCAGTCTTAATATTATTTGTATTATCTTCATCGTAAGTGAATCCACTAACTGTTTTACTTGTTGCAGTTGCTGTTGTATCAGTTACACCTTCCAAATTATCAGTTAAATCATTATTAATTGTATAATTTGTATCATTAACATTCTCGAAGTAATGTTCAACTTTATATGGAGTATCATCACGAGCAGTGAATGTACCTGTTATTTCAACATTATCTGCTGGCATACTGAATGTACCAGTTCTACTCCA
>JAEEGL013621475.1_pt1 | contig 18473 bp, 9 predicted proteins | sample 9134231 | NCBI WGS metagenome assembly JAEEGL01 (sample SAMN16246548, study PRJNA631951) | gut metagenome | biome: gut microbiome; feature: rumen; material: fiber-attached | host: Bos | place: Iran: Karaj | collected 2018-10 | reverse complement strand
TACATCTTCTCGCTGAAGCCCGGCGACAAGGTCATCATGAGCGGTCCTTACGGAGAGTTCCGTCCGCAGTACGGCACAGGTCGTGAGATGATTTGGGTTGGCGGTGGTGCCGGTATGGCTCCTCTGCGTGCTCAGATTATGCACATGCTGAAGGGCCACGGCGTGAAGGACGAAGACCGTCAGCGCCCCATGCACTACTTCTATGGTGCCCGCGCTCTGGAGGAAATTCCTTTCCTCGACGACTTCCTGCAGTTGGAGAAGGACTTTCCCAACTTCCACTTCCACTTGGCTCTCGACCGTCCCGACCCGAAGGCCGACGCAGCAGGCATCAAATATACTCCGGGCTTCGTGGCACCCGTCATGGGCGACACCTACCTCAAGGCACACGAGGCACCCGAAGACTGCGAATACTACCTCTGCGGACCTCCAATGATGGCCAAGACCGTGCTCGATCTCTTGCACTCGCTTGGCGTAGAGGACGACATGATTCGCTTCGATAATTTCGGCGGTTAGTGAATGTAGCGTAGAGGGTGTGTCAAAAGAATGACATACCCTCTACGTTTTTTGTATAGGTACTCCCATTATGAAAAGGACTGTAATTCTTTTGGCCCTTTGTGCTGTCATTCCATCCCTGGCACAAACTCTGACTGTAGATGCGGGGATGGTGCTGTGCCGTGTTGAGCCGTTGATATATGGCGCAGGTGCAGAGGATGTGAACCACGAGATTTACGGCGGCCTTTACGACCAGAAGATTTTCGGTGAAGGCTTTGAGGAACCTGCAATCGTTGATATCAAAGGCTTCAAGGCACACGATGAGCAGTGGCGCGTCGTATCTGGAATGGCTCAACTGCAAACATCTCATCATGGAAAGCTAATCTACCAGAGAGCGTTGTCGAGAGGTTCTGTCGAAGTTGAGGTGAGGATGGATGATATCAATGCTATTGCCGGGTTTATTGTAAACGTAAGCAATCCGGGGACAGGAGCAGATGCCTTCAATGGCTATGAGGTGGCTCTGAATGCCAGAAAAGGTTCTTTCGTGTTGGGCAAGCATCAGCAGAACTGGCAGCCAATCTCTGACACCCCGTTGTCATTCAATCCTTTGGGCGAATGGAACAAGCTGCGCGTTATTATCAACGGTGCGAAGCTAAACATTTATCTGAACGACAACCTGATAAAGACCTACGAGGACACGAACAGTCCTTTGACGTCGGGTTATGTAGGGCTTCGTTCCTTTGGCGGCTCTGCCACATTTCGCAATATGAAGATAAACGACCAAGAGATTATCTTTGAAAGTGATTCGCCCGGCGTTTCTGGTATGTGGACAATAATGGGTGATGGCGACTTTGAAGTAGATGCCATTCAGCCTTTTACGGGCAAACATTCGCAAAAGATTAGTGGAAGGGCCGGAACGGGCATCTTCAACAAGGGGCTCAACCGTTGGGGCATAAGCATTGAGAAGGATAAAACCCTGAACCTGTCTCTCTACCTGAAGGGGACGGCGCACAAGGTGCAAGCCTCGCTCCAATCCGGCGACGGCAAGACCGAGTATGCTCGCACCGAAATAACAGGGATAGACGACGAGTGGAAGCGTTTCGACGTTGAACTTACTCCCAATGGCGATAACCCAACAGGCAGGTTCACGCTCGAACTGGCAGAGGAGGGAACCGTATGGGCTGACCAAGTGTTGCTCTGCACAGACAGCTATCCCTTCCGTTCAGACCTGACAGAAGCTTTCCGACAGGAGCATCTCACTTTTCTCCGATATGGCGGCACGATGGTAAATGCCAGAGAGTATCTGACGCGCAATATGATAGGCAACTGCCTGGAGAGACAACCCTACAACGGGCATTGGTATCGCTATGCCACCAACGGCTTCGCAATACCCGAGTTCGTGGAGTTTGCCCGGCTCATCGGCACAGAACCGACCTTTGCCATCAACATTGAAGATAATCCTGAAGACGTCCTCGCTATGCTTCACGAAATAGAGCCATACGGCTTGAAGTTCATTGAGATAGGCAACGAGGAATGCATCGGTTCGTCTGCCCGCACGGGTTACGAGCACTATGTGGAGCGTTACCTTACGCTATACGAAGCCATACACCAAGCATATCCAGACTTGCAGTTCATCAACGCGGCTTGGTGGAGGTTTGGACAGTTAGAGACGATGCAATATGTCTTCCAGCAGTTGGACGGCAAGTGCGACTATTGGGACTACCATCCTTGGACAGAGACACCGCAGCAGGCATTGAATGCAGAAGCGGAAATAGCACAGATAAAGGAGCTTTTCTTGCAGTGGAATCCGAATACACGGATGCGTCTGGCCCTCCTCGAAGAGAATGGCAATACTCACGATATGGCTCGTGCTCTGGCTCATGCAGTAATGCTGAACGTCGTGCGTCGCGCCGCAGGTTTTGTTCCTCTCGACAGTCCTGCCAATGCCTTGCAGCCTTACAAGCAGAACGACAACGGCTGGGATCAGGGGCAGATATTCTTCTCGCCCTCAAAGGTATGGATGCAACCTCCGTTCTATTCTCAGCAGATGGCGGCAACGAATCATCAGCCGCTGCTCGTAGAAAGCAGGCTGACGAGCGGCTCCAACTTGGATTATACAGCGACACGCAACGAAAGGGGCGACACACTCATACTCCATCTGGTAAACTACGGAAGTACCAATCGTTACCTGACCCTGGATTTGAAGAACTTCGGCAACATTGCCAGCGTGGAATACACCACCCTGAGTGGCGCTCTAAATGCCGAGAACTCGCTTCAGCGTCCCACGAACGTCGCGCCTAAGACAAAATCGATTAAGCCAGGGAAGAAGGTGCCGCTGAAGTCGTACAGCTACACAGTTATCGTGATAGGTAAACAGTAAAAAAATAATGTATAAGAAACTATGAAGAAGAGAATCATTTGTGCAACAACATTGCTCCTTTTCGCCCTTTCGCCTTTTCAACTTCTAAGGGCGCAAAGCCTTTCGGGGCGCGTTTACCACAACGCCAACATTATGGCCGACAAGTTGAACGAAGTCACAAGCGAAGTCGATAAGAAGATGCCCGAAGCCAAAGCAAAGAAAATTGCAGAGGAGGAAGAGAAGAAAGGCCGCAAGCTGACAGAGGCAGAGAAAGTAGAAATCGAAAGGGAGTTGCAGGATGCCCGTAAAAAGGTGGAAGCCGTGCAGAAAGGTATGAGCACAGAGGTCACCATTGAATTCAAGTCCGAAACGGATGCAGTCTTGAAGTTCGACATGAAGGTCAGCGAGGAAGCCCTGAAAGCAGCAGGCGTGGGCTGGGCAAAGCGCAAAGCTATGAAGGCGGCATTGGCACTTATTCCCACCACACAGAAAGCCAAGTATTCTGTCCAGGGCAACCTCATCTTCATCAAGGACGATGAGGATGCAGACACACTCCGACTCTCGCCCGACGGCAAATACCTCTATGGAAAGTTCGACGAAAAGACGAACTATAAGCTGACGCGGACAAAGTAACCTCCGTCGCCCAACCGACTTGCCAGAATCGGTTTGCCGACTAACTCCAATCGCTTAACCGATTTGCGCGAGTCGGTACGCCGATTTGGGTTAAATCAAAGAAGGCAGCCCCTTTGTTCGAGCTGCCTTCTTTGTGATGAATAGTTTTGTAGGAGTGTTCAAATCTAATGATTATTCATCACCCCAAATGTCCCATGCGAATTCTTCCTTTGTCAGGGCATCGCCGCCAGTAACTTTAGTGTTATTGTTAATGGCCAAGCTCTCTGCCAGCATCTGAGCTGCTTGAGCCTCTTCTATCTTGATTGATGGCTGAATATACTTCATGGTAAATTACTATTTAACGTTTTACTAATTAATTATACTGATGTAACATTCAGTTGTTTCTTCAACTCGAAAAGGGAAGAAGAATGAAGAGTAGAAACAAGTGCCGAAGCAAATTTTCACTCTTCATTCTTCATTGTTCATTTAGCGGAGAAACTTCTTACCGTTCACGATGTTGATGCCCTTCTGAATCTTGCTTACGCGCTGACCGGCAATGTTGTAGATAACACCGTCAACATTCAGTTGAGCATTGTCAATTGTGCTGATGCCAGTTGGGTCTTCGCCTGGGAAGAGGAAGTAGAAGGCCTTAACATCTGAATCGGAATATGGATTTTCGATGTAAGCCTTGCCTGCGGCAATCGTTCCACTTTTAGCCTCGTAGAAGGCAACATCCTCATCATCGGGCTTAGCAAGAACGTACTTGCCAACAGCGTCAATAGGCTCGAGGGTACCCTTCAGAACGTTACCTGCAATAGGTTCAACAAAAGCCTTGGCGAGGGCGTTGCTGCCGTCCACTTCATCATCATAGACTCCCAGAGCACCTGCGGGCATACCTTCGCCAATAGTGAATTTGTAGGTTTCAGGAGCAGCCTTCAGAATAACTGCAGTCAGTTCAGGAATTGTAGCAGGTTCTGTTGTAGCAGGAACTTCGTTCAATGTCAAGAACTTGGAACCGTTATTTTTAGGACTATCAGTAAATTCGGCAGTGTAAGCGGTTACGCCATCAGCAATTTTAACGGGGAAGGGCATGTAGGCTGTTGCATAGCCAGCTTCGCCAACCGTAATGCTGATTTCTGTGCCTTCAGCTTCCACAACTTCCCATTGAGATGCAGCAGCAGCAGCTTCCCAACCTACGATAGAACCACCACCTGCGCAGTGCAGGACAGACATGTTGTTTTCTGTGTCAGCCTGGAATGCGGCATAACCTACAGCAGGAACAACAACGGTGTAGTTTGCGGCATCGGCAGTGGCTGTAACTTGTGCGCTCTGTGCTACGGTAGCGGGAGCGAACTTGCCCATCAAGCCGATAGAATAGGTTGCTTCACCAGTCTTGGTCAGCTTCACAATATTCTTGGCACCCTTTATTTCATCATAGTTGCCATACATATTAGCGTCGCTTGGGTCAATGCCCATGTATGTGCCATAGTTCTTGTTCTTCAGGAGGTAGTAGCCTGTTTCGGGAAGAACGAACTGAGTGAGGTTGGTCAGATCTACAGCTTCCAGACTCTCCTTCAGGGCCTTGTAGGTTGCGAAGGGACACTCGGTCTTGTATGCAGGATCCCAACCGAGGGCAGCCTTGGCTTCGTCGGTGAATGTGAAGTAACCTGTTGCATCGAATGCGGGAGCAATCTCGTCAACTACGAAGCTTGCGAAGTTTGTAGGAACGTCGAATACTGTGAATGCAGAACCTGGGTCACCGATGTTGTTGGCGCTGTTCCAGAACTTCAGAGGACCGCCTGCGCCATTATACTGGTTGATGTAGAGGTCAGTGCCGGGAACACCCAGGCAGAATGAGTTGGCAGGAACACTCGTGTTGGTGCTGGCAACAATCTTCCATACATGATGTCCTTCGTTGTCGTCCATAATGGTAGGAATACTGCCACTGCCCAGATTGTCTCCGTAAGCGAAGCTCTTGCCTTCACCTTCAGCCTTGTTGATAACCTTGAAGCCATCGTAGCCGTTACCAAGGAATGCCCACTGATAGGAATCCTCAACGAGACCCATTGTGTTGGCGTCCTGTGTCTTGTATGCACCGTCGCTTTCCTTGACTGCACTTGTTACATACCATGTGCCACGTATTGCCATATTCTGCCACTGTGCATTAGCAAAGTCTGCAGAGAGCTTGAACGGGCCATTCCATGTTGCAGTGAACTCAATGGTCGTCTCATTCTCGCTGATGGTAACATCCACGTCATTGTAGGTGTAGAAGGGACGCTTGAACTCATCAAGCAGGGTGGTGATTTTGGCACCAAGCTTTGTTGGCTGCGGCTCAGAGGTGAAGATGGTGTTGCCCAACTCATCCTTCACAACGTAGGTCACAAAATATGAAGGATGGAAGTATGCGTCCAGTTCTGCCAAAGCAGCTGTCGGGTCGAAGTCATCAACTGCAATCATGTAGTATAGGTTGCCCGGATCGGGAGTGCTATAAGCGTTGATGACATATCCCAGAGGCTGGTTGCCGTTGGTGTTGAGATATTTGCTGTCTGCATTGAAGTGCCACAGGAAGTAGGGTGCTGTCTGCAACGTCATCACCATAGCGTCTTCTGTGCTGAAGCCTACGGTTGTCAGGTCGAGAGCCACGCTTGCATCGTTCTTGACGAACTTGTTCTCGTCGATGCTGAAGATGTAGTAGTTGCCTTCGTAGTTGAGGAGGGCAAACTTGCCATAAGGCTGTGCGTTGACTTCAGCATTGTTCAATGCCGTATTTACCATTTTCCCATCGTATGCAATCATTGCGCCACGGTCGCAGCCGATGTTGTATGCCTTGGTGTTGCTCAGCTCTGACAGGGCCTTTACGACGCCGGGCTTCTCGGTGCGAGTGATGGTGATGGTGCAGTCGGTGTCGCCGATGGTGCCACTAACAGTGTAGTCATAGTAGAACTTCTCGTGCCAGAAGCCATTGAAGTCAGTACCTGTGAGAGACTGGATAGCTGCAGGACTGACTGCGCTGTTAACCTCTTTCTTCTTTGTTGTTGAGCTGACCACGGTTGTGCCGTCAGACTCAACAAGCTTGTAGGTAACATTTACAGCTGTCAGAGGGCCTTCAAAGTCCCAAATGTAAGCCCTGTCGTAGCTGTAGCAGGGAGTCACAACATCACCGACCATATAATATGTCCAGTGGGTTCTGCCTGCATCTCCCCAGCTGCTCGTAGCATCTGTAGTATTGCAGGAACGGATGGCGTACTTGCCTTCGCCATTCAGGTAAAGAATCTGTCTTTCCCAGTCAGTACGGTCGCCCGTAGAATTGGCAAAGTTGCCTGGCTTCAGGTTGGCAACGTTGTTGCTCAGGGGAGGATTGGTGAACCTGTTGGTTCCCGTGTCGATACGGAAGCCTGTTCCAAATGTGCCACCAGAGGTCTGTTTGATGTCGAAGTACCCGGCATTGTCCTTGACACTTGTCAATGTACCGCTTGTGGTTACATAATAGTCTGTACCACTCACATTAGTCTTGATGCGGTAAGTACCTTCAGTAATGGCAGCCTTCGCAGCGACATAGTCAGCGTCGCTTGTGTTCTGTGCCATTGCACCCGTCCATGTCATCATTGATAACACAGCGGCAAAGAAAAGATTAATCTTTCTCATGTTGCGTTTTTGTTTTAGTTAATAAAATAGGTTTATTGTGTATGTATATTAATGTATGTTGACTGTCTTTTGGCTAAAAACAGAGTTATTTGCCACAAAGATATACTTTTTTATTTAATAGTCCATAACATTTTTGAAAAAAAATATGTTTGAACGTAAAAAAATGTATAAAGAGATAATAATTGACTGAAGTTTCTGAAGTTAAAATGGAAGTTAAAATGGAAGTTAACTCGCTCCGCTCGCGGAAGTTAAAAAGGACAATACCAAATAGAGGTCCTCGCATCCAAAAACTATAGTCCAGCACAAAGTGTTTTACTTCCAGCCAGCTCAGCTGGCTTACCTCCCTATTTAACTTCTTCTTATAACTCCCGAAATATTAGTGTCCGTTAAACTTTTGACTAATATATCAGATAGGCTAAGAATTCATTTACTTATGTGGTGCTTTAGGCTTGGTGGCTTGTATGAGACCGCAACGCGGTCTTCGCTAAGCTCGTACCCTCGGTTACTGAGCGTAGACGCTTCCAGCGTCTTGCCACCACATTCGTTAAGATTACGGCTGTTTTTTGCCGGACACTAATGCTCTCGAAACTTAAACCATTCAGTTTCCGTCGGGCTTTGTAACGTTCTGTTTGTCGGAGGGGAACCATTGGAATGCTTCGGGACTGTCTGGAAGGAGCGGATTGAAGTCCTGCCAGTCTTCGCGCAAATGCCGAACGAAAGTCGGTTCCAACTGCTTCAACCCCATTACCACCATCTTTGCCACCTCGTAGGCTCCGTAGGGATTGAAATGCGTGTTGTCTTCCAAAGCCTTTTCCTGTCCGTGGAACGTGTTGGCGGGATAGTGAACCAATGCCTTCTTGCTGCCTTCGAAGCCAAGTGCCTCAAAAAAGTCGCGGGTCATTTCGTGCAGCTCAATCACGGGCACTCCCTCCCGCCTGGCCACATCTCGCATAGCATCGGGGAAGTCACCGTGTGTCTCCAGAATCTTCGTCTGTGTGGCCTCGTCGAAGCGACGGCGCTGGGTGGGGGTGACGAAGATGGGTTTGCCACCAGCACTCCGCACTTGGTCGATGAACTGCTTCAACAGATATTGGAAGTGATACCAGGCACCGTCGCCCGCCTGATGCTCTTTCTGGTCGTTGTGCCCGAATTCGCAGACAACGTAGTCGCCCTTCTTCAGCATAGAGAGCACTTTCTCCAATCGGTGCCCTGCTATGAAAGAGCGAACCGTAAGCCCACTCTCTGCGTGATTCGAAATGGCCACTTTGTCCGTGAACCATCGGGGAATCATCTGCCCCCAAGAGGCCCAAGGCTCGTCTTCCTGATCTACAACGGTGGAGTTGCCGCAGAGGAAAATGGTGGTGGCTGTGGTGTCGGGTTCTATGCGGATAGACCTGACGGCAGGGGCGGAGCCGTTGAATTCGAGCGTGAGCAGGTCGTCCCAGTTCAGGAAGCTGAGTTCGCGAGGTTTCAGGCTCACTTTTTTCCCTTCTGCAATCTGTGGCGAGCGTTTGTTGACGATGAAGCTAAAGGTCTGGAACTCTCCTTTCCGGGTTCTGCAATCTTCCACCATCAGCCTTCGCGACTCCGCCCTCACAACAGTTTGTGCGGCCTTTTTCTTGGAACCTAAGGTGATAGTCACCTTGTAGTTCCCATCTTCTACCGGCACGGAAAAGTAGAACGGCTTGTCGCTTACCTTATTTAATAAGGTGTCTGTCACCTGTGCCTTCGCAAGGAAAATCCAAGCGAGGGCAGCGAAACAAACAATCAGCCTTTTCATACTGTTATTTGACCTTCTGCTCATTTCACGAATATCTTTCTTGCTTTCCCGTCGCTCATACGGACGATGGTGATACCCCTTGGCAATTTGTTATTTGACGATTGACGGTTTACCATTTGGCCTGCGAGGTTGTAGATAGCTTGGTCTGTCGTCCCTTGTCCGTTGTCGGTTGCGAAGATGCCAGTCGCATCGGCAACGAGCCTGAGGTTGCACGAGAGCAGCAGGTATTCGTCGTAGCCGCTGGTTCGGCTCTCGTTGGTGAATTGAATGATGTAGTTGCCTGGCGTGCTGACAGAGAACTCCAGTTCGCGCTCCACAGCCGTTGAGACGTTGACCGAAGAACTGCCGTTGGCGTTGGGCGAGGCTGTGAAGACGTCGGATGCGGCAATACTGCTACCTGTCAGAGCATCCAGGACTCTAACCTTATATTTGGGGCTTGACTTCCAGGCGGCCATTGCGAAGGTGAGTTTATAGTCGCCCGCTTCGAGGGTGAGCGGATAGTCGCTTTGGTTCCCGTATTCGGCATACTCTTCGCGCCAGTAGAGTGCTTTGCCCTGATAGCCGTTGAAGCCCGCCATAGTGCGTGCTCCGAGGCCGTAGGTGTTGGGGTATTCGTGCAGTTCGTTGTTCTCCTGCATACAGCGCCAGCCTTGGGGAATTGCTCCGCTAAGCGTTGCGGAGAAGTCGAGCTTCAGGACAGAGCTGATGTCCTCGAACACAGGCTGAATGGTGACGTTGTCGTTAGGCATAATAAATTGAACCTTGAGCACTTGGCCATTGTCGGACGATTCAGGTATTTCTATGGTCTTTTCCCACGTATAGAATACAGAGTTTATGACGCGCAGCTCCGACAGGGCGTAGCCGTATTCGGCATTGACGGTCAGGGTGATAGTGTCGCCCTCGAAGGCTTCCTGCTTGTCGGCTGTTAAGGTGCCGAATTCTGTTTCCTTAACATCTACAAAATAGGAGAGCGGCGCAACATCTGCGGGGCGGTAGCAAATTTGGTCGATGTAGATGGGCAGTCCGCTGGAGTTGGTGATTACGAGGTTGTTTGTGCCTGTGTTGAGGCTTGTGCTGATGCTCGTCTCTTTCCAGTCGTTCTCGTCGGTCTTCTCGCATCTGGCGGCTTGGGATTTCCCGTTGACTGTGAAGCGTATATTGCCCGCCTTTGTCGAAAGGTAGCGGACGCTAATGACGTAGTCGCCTTCCTGTCCTTCCTTGAGCTTTAGCTGATGGCGCAGCGCACCCGACCTGTTGGTTCCCATGTCCATAAAGCCGTTGCCAGCGTGACCGCGCACGCTGGGGTACTCTCCATAGGGATTAGTGCTGCAGCTCTTGATGCTCTTGAAGTCCATATCCTCGGCCTCGATGAGGATTGGGCCGCGATAGAGTTCGGGTTGTTGGGGCAGAGGCAGCGGCGTGGCTTCGCTCAGTGCTTCCAAGGGTAGGGGAGTCCTGCCTCCTGAGCAAGCGATAGAGACATCTACGCCTCCACAATGCTTCACCACGATTGTGTCCGTCCCGTTCTCTGCGCCGTACTTCTGGGAGGCGCTTGGATTCGTCCCCTTCCTGTAGGGGTGAGCGGAGAAGGTTAGCACAGGCTCTGCCGTACAGCCCGTTATGATAATGGAGTCTGTGCGGAGGGTTGTGGTGTCCGTGCGATAGTTGTTCAGGTAGAAGTCAATATGGTTTTCAAACTCGCGGACGATACCGCTCGACAGCTTGTCGTACTTCAGCACCAATGTCTCGCAGGTGTTGTATTGCAAAGGAATGGCGGCTTCGGCCCTTGTCTTCTTGTTCAGGTAGGTGTAGGGTGTGTAGGTGACGAGCTGGTTGAGATAGCGGTTGACGTAGAGGTCGCCCGTCGAGACTTCGGGATACACGCCGTTGAAGCTGGCCTGCTTCCTCGTGATAGTGCCCCATTTCGAGCTGCGTTGCGACTTCTTTACCTGTACGGGAATGGCCTTTGCCGCTTCGTCGTAGAGTCCCGTCACCATCGGAATGGTGCCGTAGCGACCTGTCGATTTGAAGTAGCAGCAGTTGTCCATCCACTGGCCGCTATTGAGGTTGAAGGGGTCGTCCTGTTTGTAAATACCGTCGTAGAGGTTGGCCCAGGTTGCATATTTGTCCTCGTCGCTGCCCGAAGTGACGTTGTTGATGACGACAACCTTCTGCTTTGCGACCACTTCCTCGCGCGATGGGATATACATCGTTCCGTCTATGATTTTCAGGAACATATCATTCCAAACGCCGTTCATATTGTCGAAGCGCTCCCATACGCGACGCTTGTAGCCGTCCACCGTTGCCTGGCTGACTTCGTGGAAGCACTCTTCGCGCCACGTCAGCTCCGGCCCGTCCCAAACGGCACCGCCGTTGACGCACGTCTGCTCCATCACCGTTCCTATGCCAGCCGCCGCCGGGTACTTTCTGCCGTGGTTCTCGCCCAAGACAACATCCAGGCCTCCGTTCCATCCGCAGTTGTCGTAGCGGACGCCATAGTTCTTTGTCAAGCCGCTGATGAAGGGGCCAAACGATACCGACTCGTTGTTGTAGAAGCACGAACTGGTGGTATATTTATAGAGGAAGAGCATATTTTCGGGATAGTTCTGACAGGCCGCCAGGAAGTCCGCGTTGCGCTTCAGCTCGCCGATGGGGTTCAGCGGGTGGCTCCAGATGTTTCCGCAGAAAGATACGGTGAGCAGACCGCCGTATTCGTGCGACATTTCAACGAGCTTGGCAAACAAAGCCCAACGGTCGGTCTGTGTTGCCGACGACTTGTCGCCCGCCTCGTCGAAGCCCCAGAACTGCTCCGCATAGTTCCATCCGAGGAAGTTCGGGAACTTCTTGAAGAAGTATTCGAAGGTCTGAAGGTCATAGTCCTGTATGTGCGTGTGGCCGCCCGATGCTGGCTGGCACGAGAACCACATCCCGTTCTGCTGGCATACTGTTCCCCACGACTTATACGTCTGGAAGGCGTTCTGCGGCATCTTGTAGATGTTCTGCTCCTTGTCGAACTGGCAGGAGAGCGAGAGGTTCAGGCAAACGTAGGGCTTTATCTCATCAGGAATGAGGTCGATGATTTTCTGCGGATCGGCCTTGTACCACACATCCACATGGATGAACCACATCGGGTGTTCGTGGTCGATAGGGCGGCGTTGCTGAGCCATCAGGTCTTCCGCTCCGGCGAGCAGAAGGGAAGCCAGCAAAAGGAATGAAGTGAGGAATCGGTGTATCATAAGTGTTTAGTTTGAGTTGATGCTACGGTTCTTCGCTTCGCTCAGGCGCGGGCGGAGCAAGACATAGGAGGTTTGTCCCCTTTTGCCTGCAAAGATAGGATTATTTTCCGAAACAGCAATATGTTTCTGCGAAAAAGTTCTCCTTACTCAGCTTTAGCAAGCTCGGTTTCGTCGCAAACGCAGCTGCGTGTGTTCCTCAACGCACCTGCGTGTGTTGGCAAACTTAACGTGTTGCGTTTGCCAACTTAACGTGTTGCGTTTGCCAACTTAACATGTGTCGTCGGCCAACTTAACGTGTGTCATTCCTGCATTTTGCTCCAGAAGTAGCGATAAAACTGCTACCAATTTGGCCGTTTTACCACATATTATCTTCCATTTGAGGTCGGAACGCTGAATTTCTGCGTCGCAGTTATGTGCGCCAAAAGAATGGAAAAGTATATGAAAAGGGGTTTCCTTACGTCTTTTGAGGCCTAAAAGAGGGGAATTTTGAGGCTTTCTGTCACATTTTCGAGGTTAGGCATCTTAGGTGCAGGTGCCTTGCATGTGTCGTATCTTATTGTATATCTGCCTTTTAGGGGGAAATGTGCTTTTTAAATCTGACAGTCTGACAATCTGACAATTTGTTTTTAAAGGGTGTGTTTTTCTCTTATTATATATATAACTATTTATATATTAATATATTATATAGTATTATAAAGAATACCACACCTCCTAATTTTAAACTGTCAGACTGTCAGACTGTCAGAATATCACTTTTTCCTCTTCGCCGCCTTCCTCCTGTTCATCCTTTCCTCTATAAGGCCTTTCGCACCCGCCACGTAGTTGGAGCTAGTTAGAACTAGTTGGAACTAGTTGAACTAGCTAAGCTAACTTCCCCCTGCCCTCATTTTTGCCAGTTCCACCTCCAGGTGTCGCTTTTCCTGTTCGAGGGCTTCTATGCGCTGTTCCAGGATGGGCACTTGTTGGCGGAGGCTTTTGTTCTCTTCTCTCAGGCGTTGCAGCTCCTCGTCTTGTCCTTGTCTGTAGCCCGTTCTTGCTGAGTACATCCGCTCCTTTATGCCGCCCTGCGTCACGAACTGCTGGTCGAGACCGCTCAGATAGGTCTTCATCATTTTGTCTGTGATGTGGAGCAGAGTCAGGGCGATGTTGCATTGTTCCTCGTCGTTCCAGCGGTCGAAGTACGGCTCATAGTCGCTCACCTTGTTGTGCTGGCGGCAAAAGCCAAGATAGTGTCGTAACGAGGGTGTGAGGCACCCCAGACGGTAAGGTGACGGGTGGAGAGGTAGTCCTCGTAGTCAGCCCTGAGTTCTTTCAACGACGAGCGAGCCACGTTCAGCAGTTTCAGCTGCATCTCTGTGGAAGTCATCCCATCGGCAAGGCCTTCGATGATGTTCTGCTTGCCCGAGCGGGCAGCCTGTATCATCTGGTCAACAGTTCGGTCGCCTTTGCTGGGAAGAAACCGCTTCGCAAAGTGGTAGGTGAGCGCGTACAACACCTCGCTCTTTTAGTAGAAGAAGAGGTCTTTGTACTGCACCTCGTTCAGCAACACCTTTGGAAGCGGCTTATTGTCGTAGGGCATGGCTTTTGGGGGATTGGCTAGTTCAATCTAGTCAAAACTAGTTCAAACTAGTTCAACTAGTTCTAACTAGGGTTCTAGATAATGGAATCAATGAAGGCTTGCATTTCGGGCCAGTGCTTTTCGATGCTCAGGAGCAGGTGGAGCTGGTTGTTGGCGCGGACGAAGTTGTGGTCGGGGTATTGGCACTTCCAATACTTGTCGCCGCTGAGGTAGTCCCAGAGGAAGCGGACACACTGCATATAGGGGAAGAGGGCGGTGGCGTAGGGCAGGTTCTCTATCTCTACGGGCAGCAGGAAGCTGCGGGCACTCTCGAGATAACCTTCTGTGAAGGCCTTGAAGATGTCCATGCGGAATTCCACTTTGTCCATTTCCGGGCAGTCCTCGGCAACACGGTTTGCGCCGGTGCGCAGGAAGTCGCCGTAGTCGGAGAAGATGAAGTTGGGCATTACGGTGTCGAGGTCGATTACGCAAAGCACATTGTCCTCCTTGTCGAACATCATATTGTTGACCTTCGTGTCGCAGTGGCAGACGCGCTTGGGCAGCGTTCCTTCGCGTCCCATACGCTCGGCTTTGCACATCTCTTCGGCTCGTTTCTCAATCTCGGCAAGCATATTCTGCACACGCTCTTCCTTGACACGGCCTGCCGGGTCGCGCTTAATAACGTCGCGCAGCTGTTCCAGGCGGAACTCCATGTTGTGGAAGTCCTTGATGGTCTCGCCAAGCTGAACAGGAATGTCGGCAAGCATTGCCTGGAAGTTGCCAAAAGCACGGCCAGCGGCACGGCTGCTTTCGGGGTCAACGGCCTGTTTCGTGATAGCATCGTCGATGAAGACCATAAGGCGCCAGAAGGAGACCCCCTCTAACTCCCCCGTGAGGGGGAGAACTTTCGTATAGAGCTTGCCGTCCTCCTTTGCAGGGATGAAGCGCAGCACGCGGCGGTCAATGTCGGGTGTGTCTTGCTCTGTAAGTTTTTTGCGGATGTGCGAGGTGACGGCGTCGATATTGCGCATCACCATATCCACATCGGGGAAAACTGCTGTGTTGACGCGCTGCAGCACATAGTCGGGTTTGTCCTTTTCGGCTGTCTTTACTTTGTAGGTGTCGTTGATGAGACCTTCGCCCAAGGGCTTAATTTCGCTGATTGTTCCTTCGTAGGCAAAGCGGCCTACAATGTCGGTTAATTGTTCGTTGTTCATAGCTCAAAGTTTATAGTTTTGTTGTTTTGTGGGCAAAGATACGAAGAAATTAACAATTAACAATTAAGAATTAAAAATTATTTTGTAATTTTGCAAACGAAATCATATAAAACAGAGGGTAACATGAAACGGATTTTCTTATTTTCCACTTTTCTTATTTCTTTATTCTCAATAGCTTTTGCTCAAGGAACTCCCACCACGCTCGAGGGCTGGAAGAGCAGGCTTGAGACGTTTGGCAAGTCGCTCCCGCAGGAACAGATTTTCGTCCATACGGACAACACCTGTTACTTCCTGGGCGACACCATCTATTACAAGGCCTACGTCCGCCGCAGCGACACAGGATTGCCGAGCCGCGTGAGTGGAGTTCTATATGCGGAGCTGTTGAATCAGGACGGCTATCTTGTCCAGCGCCAACAACTTGAGTTGAAAAACGGTCAGGTTCACGGCTCCTTTGTATTGCAGGATACGCTCTATGGCGGCTATTATGAACTGCGTGCCTACACGCGCTGGCAGCTCAACTGGGGTCTCACGGAGCATCCCCACAACAAGGTTTCCGAGCAGTGGTTCTTCAACAAGCGTATGGCGAGGGAGTATTATCAGGACTATGAGAAGCTCTATAGCCGCGTATTCCCCGTCTTCGACAAGCCCAAGGAGCCAGGCGACTTCTACCACGAAATGACGCTCCGCCCGCTCCGCCGTCAGTTCAAACTCGACGAGACCTCGCCCAAGCCCAAGCTACAGCTCTTCCCCGAGGGCGGCAACCTCGTGGCTGGTGTACCCAACCGTGTAGCCTTCGAGGTGACAAGCAACGAGGGTTTCCATCTGGAGGGAAAAGTCTCTGTGACAGAGGGGCAGAGTACAGTTGTGGCTGAGGCCGACATTGAGCAGCGAGGCCGTGGCTCGTTCACCTTCACGCCCCAGAGCGGCAAGAGCTACAGCGTGACTTATACCGGCGAGAAAGGTACAGTCAAGGAGACGCTGCCAAGCCCTGAGAAGGATGGATGTGCCGTCCGAGTGATGAACAACGGGGTGGGGGACAGGAAGATAGAAATAAGTGCGGCTGGTACAGCAGCCAGCGAGGAGCTTGGTATGACCCTGATGCACGACGGCATTCTGCTCGACTTCCAAACCATTCCGGCAGGGGCCTCCGCAACACTCACCCTTGATGAGGACAAACTGAAGACCGGCGTCTGCCAAGTCACTATATATAATAATGTGGGACGCGTCTATGCAGACAGGCTCTTCTTCTGCCGCAAGAACGACTTCGTGCCCAGCACCCTCAGCTTCAGCGGTTTGAGCGATAAGCCCGCAGAGCCTTTCGCTCCTGTCAGCCTTGCTGTGGAAGGCGGCAAACCTGGCGCATCGGTCAGCGTATCTGTCTGTGACGCAACGCATTCCGAATACCTCTACGACAACGGCAACATCCTGACGGAAATGCTGTTGGCCAGCGAGATACGCGGATTCGTGGAGAACCCCGGCTACTTCTTCGAAAAGGATGACGAGGAGCACAATCGCGCCCTCGACCTCCTGCTGATGATTCAAGGCTGGCGCCGTTACGATTGGCATACAATGGCTACACCCGGAGCTTTCGTGCTGAACCACAAGCCCGAACAGACTCCACTCTTTGTGGGCGAGGTCAACAAGTTCATGGCCACCGAGCAGGAGTCGATATATGCAGGCAATTCCCTCTCGGTGAACGTGGAGGACAACGCCGTCGAGAACGTCAGCTTGACAGGCGAGGCAAGCATCCAAACAAATGAAGACAACAGCACGCTGGATGCCGAGGACGCCGGCACCGTGACCGATTCGCGCCAACTCTCCGAAACAACAGGCCCGGAACGGACTACGGCCCGAGACCAGTTGGCACGTTTCTCCGAGACAAAAAAAGAGCTGGATCGTGAACTCCTCATCCATGCCAACTTCAACAAGCCAGGTGCCGAGCAGGTGGTTGGCGGCGAAATGATGACCGAGAAGCACCTCTTCTCCATCCCATCGCCTCGCTTCTACGAGGGCTGCATCTTTAACCTCGCAGCCAGCGACAGCACCAAGTGGAAGGGGAAGACACACGTCTGGAAACTGCCCAGCACAGACCGCAACGACAAGCTCAACTATCCCGAGTTCTACGTCCGCCTGCGTCCCTACTTCCCTCGCTTTGTAAAGCCTTACGACTGGTATCAGTGCCATTTGGCAGAGGCACCCAAAGGCTCTGCCATTGCTCCGGATTGGGTGATGGACGGCTCGCGTTTGCTTGCCGAAGTGACGGTGGGTATCAAGCGCAACCGCCTGAACAAGTTCGACCCCACGAAACCCGCATACGTTGTGGATGCCTACGAAGCATTCAACGAGACTTGCGACGCTGGCTTCTGCCCTGGCGTGTATTATGGCTTCAACCGCTTCGCGCGTGACATTTCCCGCACCTATATCGGCGATATGAACCTGTCGCGCGACTACGACTTGCAGCTCCGTCTGGCAGGCTGGTCAATTTCTAACTTGTCTGTCAACAAGGCAGATCGTATCGACACGGGCGGGCCAACGATGCCTGTTGACCAGTCCTTCAAGGTGACAGCAAACGAAAGGGAGAAGTACAACCTCTTGAAGAACCTCGGCAAGGTTTATGTCTATACCGACTACAGCCCGCGTCGCGAAGGCAATTCGCTCTACGACGGAGAGGACATTCCAGAGGTTATCGTTGACCTCCACCTTATCGACAATCTCGATTCTCAGCGTGCCACCTCCCGCGACCGCCGCTACGTTCTGCCCGGATTCTCTGCTCCAGAGGTGTTCTATCAGCCCGACTACTCGAACAAGCCCTTGCCAGAGGTGAAGGACTACCGTCGCACGCTCTACTGGAACCCAGACCTCAAGCTCGACGAGAATGGCAAGGCAGAGTTCAAATTCTATGGCAACGGCAAGCAGACGCATCTTGCAGTCGAGGCAGAAGGCTTGGCCGACGACGGCACGCTCCTCACTGGTAAAAGTATGCCGGAAGACCGATAAAAGTTAAGCATTAAGAGTTGAGAGTTATAGAGGTTAGTTCGCTTGATGCTCCGGGACTTGACGTCTATGGTACGCTGACCGAAGCCCAGCTGCGCAACAGGCTGGAACCCGAAAAGGGCCTCTTCATCGCGGAAAGCCCGAAGGTAATCAGCGTTGCCCTTGATGCAGGTTTGGAGCCTGTGTCGCTGCTCTGCGAACGCAAGCATATTGAGGGTGATGCACGAAGCATCATAGAAAGATGTCCTGCGGATATGCCCGTCTATACAGGCAGTCGTGAACTGCTGGCAAGGCTGACCGGCTATACGCTGACGCGCGGTGTACTCTGCGCGATGCGACGCCCCAAACCTCTTTCGCCCGAAAACGTTTGCAAGGGAGCGAGGCGTATTGCCGTGCTTTATGGCGTATGCGATACGACCAACGTGGGTGCCATCTTCCGCTCCGCAGCAGCTCTGGGCATTGATGCCGTGCTGATGACCAGCGACGCGTGCGACCCGCTGAACCGCCGAGCTGTCCGCGTCTCGATGGGAAGTGTCTTTCTTGTGCCTTGGACGTGGCTCGAAGATAAAGGAAGGGAGTT
>JAEEGL014552107.1_pt1 | contig 18474 bp, 10 predicted proteins | sample 9134231 | NCBI WGS metagenome assembly JAEEGL01 (sample SAMN16246548, study PRJNA631951) | gut metagenome | biome: gut microbiome; feature: rumen; material: fiber-attached | host: Bos | place: Iran: Karaj | collected 2018-10 | reverse complement strand
TTCGGAATATTTCTCTATTCCATTAAAGTTAGCATAATATTTTGCAGACAATCCACTGCCAACAACGGCGAGAAAATAGCCCTTCGCCGTATCAAATACAACTTCGTCGTACTCCACAGTCGACTGTTGCTGCTCAATCGCATTTAAGACAAAGCCGTTGAAAACAGCGGGGGTTTTCTTCGCAACGAGTGCGACCAAAGCGGCAATAGCTTCTTCGTCATCGCCTAAACGTTCAGAAAAAGTGCCATCTGCTTCAAGAAGGTTGGCTATCTGCGCCTTAATCCACTCTTGAATACGGCTACCCTTTACTTGTAGCCCGCCAGTAGAGCGGTCGCCTCCCCATTTGGTAGAGGCGTTGATTGGTTGGTCATAATACTGTTTTGACATAATTCTTTAGTGTTTGGTTATCAATGTTCGTTAATCATTCCATCCGAGATTATCATCCCAGCCAAGCTCATCATCCCAGCCACCCAAAGAGAAGCATGAGGCAATGGTGTCAATGGGGCATACTACGGCAAAGTAAGCATCGGAAGACATCGGGGTCATGGATGCCTCAATGCCGGATGCAGAGAGAGATGCGCTTACACCCCTGCTCTGTAACGTTGTTTCAATACAAAGTGCCATAGGTCAATGTCTGCTTTTAATTATTGCACTTCAACCCAGTAATTATCTCCACTTTGGTCAACCTGACACTTCCAGTACTTGCCATTTGCGGGGCAATAGTAAACGTCGCCCTCAGAGACGCTGTTGGAAGTTTTCCATCCATAACCACCGACGGCGGTTATAACATTGTAGCCTTGTCCAAACTCCCACAACTTGAACTCGGCACCAAGCTGATGGTTGGGGTGAATGACAAGAGCCTTCGCTCCGACATTATACATGAAGGGGTCGGCAGCAGCAAGGGCAGATTCTGAATATGCCGTCACAGCCACAATACCATTCTTCACAGGTGGCTTCTTCTCAACATCAGGAACAATCTTCACATTGCTGACCATTGGAATCTTCTCCACCAAGTCAGAATTGGTGTCATCATCGTGATACATCACCTCTAATATACCAAATAGCCTGCCAGTATCGAGGCCAGTTGTGTCGCATACAGGGTAGTAAGTACCATCAGCTCCAGCCGTACATTGGCTTTTGAGCACCTCATAGATGCCAGTGACTTTACTGTCACGAAGCTCCTTTGCAAAGAACTTCACCTTGAAATCCACATCGGCAAGCGTCATGCCTCCAAGGCTGTTGCTGTCGAACCCAAGCACGAATTTTTGCTTAGAGCCTTTCGCAATTTCTCTTTCTTTTTCCATGATTCAAAAAAGTTTTAATTGTTAAACATTTGGATTATTACTTGCTCTCACACTCTTTTGCATCGAGCATGGGTAGCAGCACACGCTTTAGAATGGCCTTGAAGCCACCTTCCACAAACGGACGAATCTGCTTCGCCTGAACATCATTCAGTTCCACCTCCTTCTTGTGGTAGATTTCGCGTCCAAGGTCTGCAACAGCGATGTCCTGTGCGTTCACGTACATCATGTTGCCCAGTTGCTTACTCACATCGACAGCAATCTTATTGCCCTCAATGTCCTCAATCATAATCTTTGAAAAATCAATCTTCATAGTTCGTAATTATTTGTTATGAAAATGAATTGCTTCCTACCTTTAAGAATCCGTTACTATCAACGTAAACACATTGCGTACCTACAGATGTGTTCCAAGGTGATGTAGGCCATAAAAGCCCTGTATTCTCAATTTTGATTTGGCCACCTGATAACACTACATGGAAATCAGTTCCGTTGCCGGCATCTAATCTCAGTTTTGAAGGAGTTAGCGCACCACCCCCGCTTTGCCCATTGTTTTGCCAATTCACGCTGAAACTTTCCTGAGTAACCACCGTGCAATTTTGGGCTGAATTGCCTATCATCAAGGCTGCTATCAGGTTTTCGCTTGCAGGAGTATTTATAAGCGGGCCAAGCCGGAAAGCCGGGGTGCTATTAACGCTGCCCATCACAACAGGTACATCCGATGATGCTCCAGATGGACGTTCAGCTCCTATCCACACCTTTGCCGACCCCTGTTCCATAGTCAGCTCACCATTGAAGTGACCGTTATTCGCCGTGAGATTGCTCATCGTCACATCGCCGTTGTTGGCGACAAAGAATTTGGAGCTTACCGCTGGGTCATAGCTGCTGCCAGAACCTCCAGGAATAACATCCTGACCGTTCCATGTGATTCTTTCAGCGTTCAGGTTTAGGGTTCCAACGTTCAGATTCAAAACAGTTGTCGCATCCATGTTTACCCTTTGCCCGACGAAATTGATTTCTCCGGCGTTCACCGTAAACAATCCACTGATATTCATCGTGCAATTACTGCTCGTCAAATTCAGTTTATTATTGGAAAACAGTGCCAAATCATTACCATTAGAATCTTTAAATACGGTCTTGTTTGCTGTAAACTCAACATCAGATGCCACAAAATCTATCTTACCGCCATTGCCAGAAGTGAATGACAGTGTTTTGTTTGCATTTACAAGCACATTGCCGCCATCTATCGTTAGCTTGTCATTTCCGCTACCGCCAAGAGTTATCGTCTTTCCGTTTAACACGATGCTCTCAGCATCTATGCTTGCGTTAGCAGATGTGAGGCTCAATTTGTTGTTGGCAAAAAGGGCAATGGGAGTATTGCTGTTTGTCGGATAAATGCTAAACTTATTAGTTTGGAACTTCACCGTTGATGCCTTCATATCGATGGTTCCACCGCTGAATGTAAGCGTGTCACCCGTCAGATTTATCGTCTTACCCTTGAAGTCTATCACATCGGCTGTCAGCCCAGCGTAACTGTAAGGCTGTATGTTTCCAACGTCACTACCGCTTATTATCTCATGGTCGCTTGATGATAACCAGTTATGACCATCCCATTCCACATCGAAAACGCTACCTCCTACATAATGGTACTTGATGCCCATTCCGAGCATTGCCTTAGTGATGGCGGTGTAGGCATTACCGTCTGTTGGCGATACAATTTCAGAGAAGATAGTTACAAAGTTGTTTTCTGTAACCATTCCGCTCGTTGCGGTGGTAATCGCATTATTGATACGTCCAGCTTCGCCTGAGACAAAAGCATCGAGCCTGTCATTTCCAGAAATAACTATGTGGTTTGCGCCTATCGTGAAAGTTCCGGCTGTGAAATCTATATCATCGGCACTCATCCCCACAAAGCTGCTGGGAACAATCTTGTCCAAATATTCTTCTTCTACGTCTTCCTCTGTATCGCTGTATATCCATTTCCCGTTTTGGATGTCATATTCAACATCGTAGTCTCTGCTGTCAATCGTAACGCTATAACGTATGCCCAAAGTGAGCATGGCCTGTGCAAGCACCGTGTTATCGGCGGCTGTAATTGCCTGTGAGAATAGGGTGACAAAATTCTTTGTGGTCAGCATACCAGAGCTTAACAAAAGGTCATCGCGGTCATTGCCAGTACCGCCAAATACCACTTGTTGTATGGCACTTCCAAGATTATTTATTATGGCAGTCGAACTGTCGAGGATGGGAATCCATTTCTTTGTGGCAGTAGCGCCCTCGCCGTCCACTATACACATCCACGCCTGTATGCCGCCCTCAAAGGTCACGCCGTCAGAGGTGAACGTCGAAGGAACAACAAAGATGTCATATTTGTTGCTGCCGCCAGGTCTCCCATTGTATAGACAGAAACTTACTTCACCAATATGCGTGTAGATGGCCGAGAAAGCCTCTGCAAGCTCATCTTCAGAAGACTGAACCCAACTGCCGCCACTCCATCCATAGAGCGTGGTGCCATTGTACCACCACCGCCCGTGTTCTGGTTGAGTAGCGGAAATGTCGATGTTCATTTCATCTTCGTCAAGTCTCTCTATTTCCTCCTTACATGCTTTCCACAAAGCCATTGCCAAGTTTGCGAAAAGTTCGCTCACATTAACGCTCTTGCCAACCTCATCGACTTCATCCTTAACCTCGCCAACCTTCTCATAAACAGTCTTGATGTTGATATTACCTCCAGCCTGTCGAATAGTTGTGCTCTGGCTCTGGCTGGTAGTGCCAGAAGAGCCGCCCTTGCCACCGCTGGGAGTGCTGTTATCGCCGCCCTCGCTGCCGTCGTGGATGTAGATGATGGTTGTGCCGTCCTCTGTTTTCGTGCTCACCTCTTTGCCAGTGGTGGCCTCGCCGCCGCTCAAAGTAAAGGCTTCTATCTTGTCGATGGCCGACTTCATTAGAGGCTTTGGTTTGAACGTGCCGTAGGTCACTGTCTTAGCCCCCGTGACGATGTTCTCACTGATGCCCGTCACAATATAGCCTTTGTATGGCTCACCGAGGCCGGGAACGTCACCGCTGTTCTCGCCTGTGAGTGAATCAGTAAATGTGCGCTCTTCGCTTATTGTCGGCTGCTTGCTCTCATATATCAGTTCGGCTCGCTCCCTACCCTTCTTCAGCAGCTCTTTCTGTGCTACGATGCGGAAACTATCCTCGATGGCCACGTTCACCAGAGTTACCCAGTTGTCGGCTTGCGGACACAAACCGCCATTGTCGAAAGTAGCAGGAAGGGTAGGAAGAAGGAAATCACCGTCGGCCTCCAGAATGATGTAGCACTCCCCTGCTGTTACGGTATGGCTTTCGGGGAGGCTGTTGCCATCACCTGCCACCTGAAGGGCAAAATCGGGGTTGCGCTCTGTGCTGCCAGCAGTCAGCATCGTCAATTCAAACTGTCGCCCGGTCAGTGGCCCACTCTGGAACAACAGGGAGAGCGGTTTGTCCTGTATGATGTAATTCTTATCTATGGTGTAAGGTTGGCCGTCAAGCTCCAAAGTGACATACCATTTGGCATAGAGTTTCCAATCTCTCGGATTCTCTTCATTTGGGTTGCTCGTGGCGGGTATCTTCTTCCCGTTATCATCAAGGCAATAGCAGATGCAGTATTTGGCCGTGGCGATATTCAGGTTTAGCTTCGGGTAGATGTCATCGAATACAAGGAACGCCTCAAACGGTGCTTCATTCGCCGAACTGCGTAAATCTATCACGCTACCTGGGTAGTCATTCTCGTCAAGATGCAGACGTTGTGTGATGGCCGCATAGCCCTGCCCGTTGAAGGTGCGCTTCGCCATGTTCTTAGTGCCTCCAAGAACAATGAAGCGGTTAAAGAAATCGGTATCTGCGTAGGCACGTGTCCTACCAATGATAATCTTCCGACCTACATAGTAGGCATGGGCATCGGCGGCTTCCGCTATCTTGTCGATAAGCTCTTTCAGGGTACTGCCGTCAAAGGTCACGTTGATGAACGTCTGGCTCAAAGCATACACCTCTGCCTCTGCCTCTTCGCTGTCTGGATTGTCACTTCTCAGCTCTATGGAAAAGTTGGGGGAGCCGGGGAGTTTTTGCGCAAGAAGGGTATTCAAGTCTTCGACAATGGTTCTAAGCTCACCGCAGAAAGGAGAGGTATAGACTGTGCTCTCTACTGTGCCATCGCCAGCACCTATGTCAATCCACCCACCGCCTACATAACGCCAGTAATGCCCCGTTGCTCCTTTACGGCAAATGCCGTTTTCGCTTATCACTTGCCCGTTATCACTCCACTGCTTGACACCCTGAAAAACAATCACCTTGCGCAGACGGCTATTGCTCGCATAGATAGTCTTGGGATTCTTCACGATGGCAAACGTGCCAGTGGAAAGCGACGTAACTGCTGGCAAGTCTCTGTCTGTGTCCACTACGGCCACAACGGTAGCCGCGACCTCTTCCGTGGCTTTCTTCACGTAGATGTCGCTGCTGACGTGGAGTAACAGGCTCTTTCCAAAGTTATTCTTTCCAAGAAGCACGGCTGGCTCAGAGAACTTCGGCGACCACATATAGATGCCGTCGCTGCCCAGCGTAGGCACATAGTTCTCTTTCATCACGTAGCCCATGAACATCGTGCCGCCGCGAATCATGCCGCCCTCCGTGCTCTTCCACGACACAGTGAGGCCACCGTCGCCGTTGATGCTTTCGTCGAGCGTCGCACCGCTAATGACGGTTTCGTGTGTCAGCGCGTCAGTACCGCCGAGGCTAATATCCCTAAGTGCTGCTATGATGTCATTGTAGCTCATATCATCCAAATTCGTGTAATTCGTTCAACTCGTTGTTTAGTACCAGTGTTTCTTCCACACTCCCCTTCCTCCAGCTTGCCCTGCAAACTGCCAGTAATTGCCGTCGGTGATATTCTTTACGAAATTGCCGTTATCAACCACTATGCTATTATCGGTTTCCCATATTGGCCCGCCCTGCGGAGCACCATCTTCGTAGAATATTCTGACGTATGAGTTCTCTTCTCCGACGGTAGGACGCTGCACAACCGCATAGTCACCATCTTGCAGAAAACCGCTTATCTGAATCAGCTGTTCAAGTTCATAGTCGGTATCTGCCACGGCCACAACTGCATACCTGGGAGTAGGTGCTGCCGCATCGCGCAGTTCTGGGTGAGGCTCTTTCATTACCCACATGAACTTAGCCATTTCCATATTGAAGGTGGAGAACTGCTGAAAGTTCTGATGAAACACACGGTACACCCTGTTTGGATGGCGGTTCGTCTTTAGCCGGATGAACTCCCCTCTGTCAAGTCTCAGTACCTCATCACAAAACAGCTCATAGCGCGTTAGGAACTGCGATTCGTTGGCTGCATAAAGATGAACCTCCGACGAGATATGATTCTCATCCTTCACGCCGATGGTGCTGCCAAGGTACGACACGCCATTCGTCAGGGCATTGCTATTGCCAACAGGCTCTTTGTTACCTGGTTCCATGAGCAGCGGACTCATCTTTTCCAATGACAATCCATAGCGGTCAAAAGCATCGACATAGCCGTTAGCGTCTCTGCCTGTCACCGCCTTGTGCGTCTTTATCAGTAATTCTCCGTGTGGCATATCTCTGTTTCGTGTTTGTTAGATGATGTCTCCTATTACACACATCTTACCCATGCGGTTTGAAGAGAGGTAGAAAGAGCGGAAAGCACCGTATGCCGTGACTGTTGCCTCTGGCCGCGTTATTTCTAATGCGTACTGGTTAGAGTATTTCGTCACGCAAGAAGAGAGGTCATTTTCCGTAGTTACCAATCCGGCTGTGGACAGGTCATAAATCTTAGAGGCTACGGATGCGCGGAAAACCCCTGTGTAACGTATGAGGGGTTTCTGGTTGCTGATATTGTCAAAGAAATAACCCGCCTGTATGGAGGCGCGTATGTCTGCGTCCTCTACATTTGTGTCAATGGCAAGCGGACACCCCGCGATGCTGCCGTCTATGGTGAGGTCGGTACACCAGTTGAAGTAGTGACCCGTCGAAAGGTCAATGTAATTGGTGGCACGTATGCCTATGCCGAAGTTACAGACATCGGCGTTGATGCGGATATTGGAGGCGTAGGCGTAGTTGTATGCTTCGCGGGCGCACTCTACCGGGTTGATGTCTATTCCGCAACCGTATTTGTTGCCGTCGCGCCCTTTCAAGGCTGTATTGATGGCCACACCCCACATCTTTTCGTTGTTGTCTGTGCGTAGCTCAATGCAGCTGGATGAATAGTTCTTACAGAGCGAAACGTCGAAGTTGCCGCCCTCAATGGCGACGGAGTGCTGCCGTTCCGGCTTCTCGTTCACTGCGATGCGCAAGAGGCAAATGTTGAGGTCTGAGAACAAGATGGAAGTGTTGCGCATTTCTGCCCCAGCACTGGCCATAGGCAGCTTCATGGGTGAGCCGTGAAGGATAAGCCGTTTCTCCATGCGGAGGGTGAGCGTGTCGGTAATATAGAACGGCTTCGGCGGGAAATGCAGTTCGCGGAAATCTGAATCGAGGGCAAGCTGGATGTTCTTTGTGTCATCGTTGCGCTGACGTACAAAGATGCCCCACTGCGTATCTTCCACCTCGGAACCGTCTGCAAACCATGCCACGTTGCCAGGGCAGTCAAATGTTCCCCTGACGTTGAGGTCAAAGAAAACGCGACGGTCAGCACGGATGATGGTGTTACGTCCTACGATGGTTCCGTTGCTGATATGGCCACCACCCGTGAACTGGAGCGTGACGTTGGCGGGCAGCATCACCGTTGCGCCATTCAGGTCGTAGGCGGTGCTGATTGTGTATGTCTTATTGGCATTTACAACTGTCTCTGCAAAGCTCTTTTTCTTGCGCTCGCTCAAAGGAACAGCCGTCAATGCACCGACGGCAATATTTGCCTTCACGGTAGATTTCTTTATCGTTTCTGTAGCTTTCATAGTCCGTCTCTTAGAAAATCTGTCCTATCTTGTTGTCAATGGATTCCAGCCGCTCACCGAACTGCCGTAGCATCTGCTCATTCGATGTCTTGATGTCGTAGAGGTAGCTGTTGCCGATGATGATGAGGACGCGAATCTCTCTCACGGTGTCGCCGTCGGGGAGGTTCAGGTTTGACAGCCCAAGCAGCATGGATTCTATCTGTCGCCCTGTCTCTTCACCGTTTGCAGTGGCCATCTTTGCCTGGTAAGATGCAGCGTCGCCTCCGTTAAAAACTGTCACGCCGCCCCGGACGGTGGCCAACATCTGCTCCGAGTTCATCACCAACGCCATGAGCATACCGAGACCCATGTCGGCTTGTTCATAGGTTATCTTGTCGGCAATGTTCGCCGTGGCCGTCTGATTGCTGTTGGTGGCGTTCAGCCCTAAAAGCTCCTGAATGGCCATAGCCTGCTCCACATAGCCCTCCTTTGCAGAGGCAATGGCATCGCGTAGCAGTTTCAGCTGGCGGGCGCGTTCATCCTCGGAGAGGCCGCTGTTTAGGATGCTCTCATAGTGCTGCTGCCACTGCTCCATTTGAGCATCGAAGGCATCGCCCAGCACGAAGTTCTTGATGAAGTTCTCGGCAATGATTCTGCTTATGGATTCTGCACGCTTCTCTGCCGTGGCCTCCATATCCATGAGGTCGGACACGAAGTTATCCTTCATATCCTGAAGGGCATATTCCACCTCTTCTTTCAGTTCCTCCACCACCTCTTTATACACACCCAAGGAGTTGAGGATGTAGTCGGCAATGGGTCGCAGTTCCTCGTAGGCTCCCACAAGGTCACTGAGGTAAGGCATCATCGCGTCGAGCATCGTCTGATAGGTCGCGCCCTCCTGCTCCGCTGCCGCGTTCCATGCCTTTTGCATATCGTTGAGCAGCGGCTGAATCATCGTAGGAATGACCATCGACTTGATGATTTTCTCGGCTATCATCTTGCCAACGCTCTGCGCCCAGTCCTCGGCGGTTCCCTCCATATCCATGAGCGCACTCGCCCAGCTGTCGGCCATGTCGCTAAACGTGGTGTCGAGCTGCTTGTCAAGTTCCTTGATGGCAGCGGCTATGTCTATGACCTCTACATCGTTGCCGATGGCCTCGTATAGTTGTTTAACTTTCTGTTTGATGTGCTCAATAGCCTCGGTGTTTCCGCTCTCCAATGCCTCTGCCCACTCCTGGTTAAGGGCTTTGATTTCATCCTTCCACTTGTTGTCGATGTAAGCATCAAGCATCTGCTCCAGCATCGTGCGGCCTATCTGCTTGCCGAAGCTCTCAGCGTCGCCGTTCATTTCAAGGAGGGCAGAGACGAAAGCACCGCGAAGGTCAGAGAATCCCTCTTTGGCAGCTGAACCAAATTCTTTCGCCTTGTCTATAAGGGTAGAGAAAGAAGCATCTTTGGCAATGTCATCTTCCAGCTTCGCAATCCCGGCCAACAGCGTTTCAAGCGTCCACACCATACCGTTCTCATCCGTCCACTGCCCACCGTCGCTGGTGAGGATGTTCTGCCATATCTCCTTGAACTTGGCTATCTGGTCGGCATAGCCACCCGTGGCCAACATCTGTTGGAGCATTTCGCGGATGAGCGTCTGGCCTATCTGTTTACCTATCTCCTCAACATCATCGTCGAGAGAAAGGAGGCGGTCTATCAGCGTATCACCAAGGCTGTCGAGGGCGTTGCTCGTCTCAGGCTTCAGTCCGGCCAGCGACATGATTTTCTGCACGGCCTCACGCGCTTCTGGGTACTGCTTCATCAGAGCGTCGAGGGCGGCTTTCAGACCTTCATTGTCGAAGATTCCCTCCCAATTATATACGGCGTTACCGTTTTCATCGGAAGTGGTGTTTGCAACCATTGCAGCGTTGAAAGCATCGTTTAAGCTATCGAGGAAAGGCTGTATCATGGTGGGCACAATCATCTGTTGGATGATGCGCTGTGCCATTGTTCGGCCAATCTCTTCTGCCCAATCCTCGGCGGTGGCATTGAAGTCCATGAGGTTCGACACCCAGTTTCCCGTCATGTCCTTAAAGGTGGTGTCGTTCTCAATCTTCTTCAGCGCGTCGGTGAACCGTTTCGTACCGTCCACCGCCTCGTTGTAGAAGTCCTCGGCGGCTTTCTTCGCATTTTTCAGCTGTTCCTCGGCGGCAGCTATCTCTTCCGGGGTCTTAGCATCGGCCAGAGCCTTCACGGCGGCTTCGAGGTCATCCTTGACGGTCTTTAGCCCATCCTGGAACTCGTCGGTGGTCATGTAGCTTTTCACCAAATCCTCTGTGATGGTTTGTGTGATGGAGTCCATGAAGCCCTCTACGCCGCTACCAACGTCCAACAGCGATTCAAGGATAGTGTCGCCAAGGTTGGAGAAGAGCGTCTCACCCTCTTTGGCTACGTAGCCCATAGCGGTCAACAGCTCATTCACCACCAGCTTTATAGGCTCCAGTACGCCCGTGATGTCATCCACGCCTTGGTGACGCTCGCCGTTCTCGTCGGTGTAGCCCTCGGCTATGACCTTGGCACGCTCCTTGGTGGCCTCTTCGGTAGTCATCCCCTCAAAGGTAAGCCCCATAGCGTAATTGAACGTGTTCTGCAAATCATCGAGCAGCGGCTTTATCTTCTCGCTCACCATGAACGCCTCGACCAGCTTCTGCACGATGGTTTTCTTTATGTCATTGGCAAAGTCCTTCACGTCACCCTCCATATCCATGAGAGCAGACACAAAGTTGCTTTCCATGTCGGTGAAGGTGGTGTCCTGTGCGGCCTTTTTCATCCGCTCCGTGAACTTCTTTGCTTCCTCGGCGGTCATCACCTCTAAGGCGACCAACTCATCTATTAGCGTGTCTATATAAGCACTGGCGGCATTGTAATGTGCCTCGGCAGCGGCTATAGCCTCTTCATCACCACTGGCACGGGCATCGTTGAGGGCTTTCTGAGCCTCTTGCAGCTCCTTCATGCCGTCGAGATAAGCCTTGTTCCAATCGTCGCTATAGGCGTTGAAGTTATCGTATGCCTTGCCCTCAATCTTGCCTATCGTGCCGTCCTCGCCCCTTCTGGTCACGTCCAGGGTAAGGGGAACGTCGAGCACAAGCTTCTCGATGAGGTCTTTAGTCAGTATCTTGACAAGATCCTCCTTGAACTTTTCGGCATCGCCCTCAATATCGGTGAGAGTGTCAAGGAACGTATCACGCACATTCTCGAATGGCGACGTGTCAATGTCAGGGATTATCGTCTTTATACCCTCCACCTGTTTCTCGGCTTCGGTCATCATCCCTGCAAGCTCACTGGCTATCTTCTCTATCTCGGCGGCAATCTGCTCTGGGGTGAGTTTGTTACCCTCTTCGTCAGGCTCAAACAGGGCGACGTAACGCTCCTGCAGGGTTTGAATCTGCTCCTTGAAGCTGTCGTTATAAACAATCTGCTTGATGAGGTCGTTAGTAAGGGAATCCACAATCTCCTTCTTCCAGTCCTCAACGCCCTTCGATGTGTCTTGTAGCGCACTGATAAGTTCGTCGCCAATGTTGGCCAACGGGCTTGCGTCAATTTTCTGCCATAACGTCCAGCCTGTCATATCGGCATAGACTTTGGCCATTTGCTTGCGCAAGTCCATTTCCTTTTGAAGCTGATTGTTGAGTTCGGCAATGGCCGCAGCCCGCTCTTCCTCGGTATAGGTCTCGTATTCGTCCAGCTTCGCAAGTGCCTCCAATGCGGCAATGGCCTCTTCGCGGTGCTCAAGCATAATTGCATCGCGGGTCATCATTTCTTTCGGACGGTCGGCAAGCCATCCCCACATATCCACAATCTCCTGAAGCCGTGCCTTTTCGGCCTCTATTTCCTCTGGGTTAGTGGATAAGAAAGTACCGTCATTTTTATTCTTGAATGTAGCATTTGCTATACTCTCGTAGCTCTTTGCCCATTCATTGAGCCATTTGTCAAAGTCCTCACCGAGCACAAAGCGGTCAACGAGGGCTTCTGTCATTATCTGTGCAATATTCTTTCCCCATTCCCTTGTGTCACCCTTCATATCAAGAAGGGCAGAGCGGAAGCTACTGCGCAGACTGTCAAATGAGCTTGCCATTGTTTCCTCTGCGTCTGCCATCGCATTAACGAGGGCATCGCGCTCTGCAATGGCTTCGTCAGATATTTGCTTGTACCTTTCCCGAAGGTCAGCAATCTCATCTTCTCCCAGCTTGCTGTCATTTTGATAGTAGCTGGAGAAAAGTTGATACCACTCCTCTAAAGCAGCATTGTATTTGTCCGACATGAGGGCGTTGATTACGGAGTTGCGTATCATTTCCTCAAAGTGCTCGCTGAACGTCTCAGCGTCACTTGTCATGTCGGAGAGCATATTTTTGAAGTCGCTCTTCACGGAGGTGACGGTCGTGCCAGTCATCTTTAGCGTGAAGGCTTCCTCTATCTCTTTTTTCTTGCCTACCAGCTCCATGTACGCTTCAAGCATCGCCCTCGCATCTTCGTCGTCGCTGCTGGCAGAGGCATTTTCACTCATCTCTTCTATACCTTTTTCAATGATGGCAAAAACGTGCGGAAGTTTCTCTTCTACCTCGGCCAACTGGTCGGGAGAAAGGAACCATAGCTCACTAAAGCTATCGAGATTTACGCCAAGGAGTTCGTTTATCTTGTTAATGTCATCCTTGCTGCCAATCTCGTTCATATAATAATTTATGGAGTGGTGGTTATAACGTCCGGCAATGTTGCTGCTTGACTTACTGAAAGCATCTTGGACATTTGACTGTGCTCTTTCCAGACTTTCAGTATATAGAGCCATAGCCTCGTTATAGTCATTAATCGCATCGGCAATGGAATCCCCCTCAAACTTGTCAACAATTTTATCCACCGCCTTACGGATGGCTTTCAGCTCAATCTTATTGAACTCAGCATCCAAATCGCGTCGGCTTCCAATATCATCTATCATGTCGGCAAGGCCGTTGAAAGCCTGTGACACACCGTCCACGGCGTTCACCACGCCGTCCATCCATTGACCGCTGACTATCTGCCCTACACCCTCTGCGGCCTTTGAAAGCCCCTGCATGGCAGATATGGCACTCCTTGCGCCCTTGTCATCTACGCCAAAGAGGTTATAGATAGCGGAAGAGAAACGCTCCACCTCCGGCATATAATCACTGCAAGCCTTGCCAATGTTGGTGATGGCCGTGCCTATCTTGGTGTTATCGCCGTTGGCCGCTTTCAGCATATCGACGGCATCGCCGATGTCCTTTTTGAATTTCTGCCAGGGGGAACGCTCTGCCAGCTCACCCCTCATGTTCTTCAGGGCATCGGTGTAGTCCTTCACCGTTATCTTCCCCTGACTGAGTTTGTCGAGTGCCTGGTCAAGCTCTTTGTTGGTGAAGCCCAGCGAGACCAAATCTTTGCGCGTCACGGTGCTATCACCTTGCAGGAACTTCTCCAGTTCCTCGTATTTCTTGATTATCTTCTCTATCTCGGCCACGCTCTTTTTGCTTGCGTCACCAAAGAGGTCAATCATAAACTGCTTGGCCTTTCCATATTGCTGGTCAAGCTCCTCTATCTGGGCATCGGTCTCTTTATGGATAAGTGCAATGCGTGCCTCGATTGCCTGACGCGCCTCGGAGGTCATATCGTCCGACAGCTGCTCTTCCAGTTCACAGATGCGGTCATTGGCACTCTCGTTGATGGCCTGTTTCTTCTGGGCATAGTCGCCGTATTGTTTCAGATAGGCGTTGATGGCATCGCGGTTAGCTTGTTCCTCGCGGTTGAGCAACTCCACGTAGGCGGCAAAGGCTGCATCCAACTGCTTCTGACGGTTCTCCATCTCTTCGGTTGAATAGGTCGTATCAACGGTGCTGGCATCAAATACCTTCCCCTTGTTCGACGGGTTGGCCTCCCAGAGTTTCTTTGCGGCCTCAATCTTCTGTTGCTTCAAGTCCTCGTAGCCGCGCTCTATCTCTTCCCTGCGCTTCTCAAAGTCGAGTGTCAGCTGCTTGATAGTTTTCTCGCTACTCTCTTTCATAGCGTCTATCTCAGCCTGACGGGTGGAGAATTCAAGGTCTTTCGCGGCACGTTCACGTACAAGCTGCTGCTTTCTCGCCTCTTCTGTGTACTTTGCCCCCTGTTGTGCAAGCCTGTTAGCTTCCTCGGCTGCTTTGTTGGCAGATTTGCCTGTTAGCGTTTTCAGCTTCTTCTCAGCCTCATCAACCTTTGCCTGTTGTTTCTTGATGGCATCGGAGAATTGGTCAAGGCTCATGTCTGACACCTTAACCATCTTACCGCCAATCTCAATGGTTATGTCGCTCTCAGCGCGTTTCTTCGGGTCTGTGAGAGCGCGGAGCTTCTTCAATTCTTCCTCTTGTTCGCGGTAAGCCTTGCGAGCCTCTGCCACGAAGTTCTTAGAGCCGTCGGCGATAATCTGAGCACGGCGTTCTTGTTCGCGTTCCAAGTTTTGCAGTTGCGCCTGTATTTCCTGTTTGTTGTAAACACCAGTTGCGCCTCCGAGCTTAACGCGGCCAGTAACGTCTTTCTTGCCCAGCTTTTCTTGCGCTTCGATTTCTTTAAGGAGTTTGCGACGCTCATTTATTTGAAGCTGGAGGCTACCGTTACTTACTCCTGTGAGATTTGTGAGATAGGTCTCACCACGGTCTCTCTCAATCTCCTTGGCAAGTTCGCGGCGACGGCGCAACTTTTGTTGAAGTTCCTCTTCCTCGCTGCGTGTCCGGCTGCTGGAATGTGTTCCGGCGTAACTGTTAGTAGATGACAGGCTCCAGGCTCCCTTCTTTTGCAGCTCTGCAATGCGTTTGTCAATCTCTGCCAGTTCATTCACAGGGTTAGCGATAGACGTTTTCCCGTCAAGAATGGCTATCTCAGCCTTAATGTCACGAATATGCTTCAGCATCTCTATTTCGGTGGCATATTTCTTGAATATATCGGGGTATTTCTCTTCCAGCTTTAGCAGAGCCTTGCGCCGCGTGTCGGTGGAGAGACTTTCATCGCCAGCTATTTGGATAAGCTGCTCTATCTTGCGCCTGTGCTCTTCTTCTTTGGCTATAGCCTCATCCCTTTTGCGCATGTATTCATCGTATGCGGCATTTACCCTATCTTGTTCGGAGCCGAGCGAGATTAGGGCAGCTGTCACGGCTGCAACAGCAGTAGCAACAGCGACGTAAGGATTGGCCAGCATCGTGGCATTAAGAAGTGCCTGTGCTTTCTGAACCAGTACGAGCCAATGATAATGGATAGCCTCGGCAGCGGTCACTCCCTGCACACCCACGGCTTGCAGAGCGAGGTTCTTTGTGCGGAACGATTCAAGGGCAGTGACGGTCATCACGGCAGTCTTATATACGCCGTAGGTGACAACCAGACCCATGATAACCCTGCCAACAGTCTCGTAGTTCTCAACCAAAGAGGAAGTAGCGGACAGCGCACCGTTGATGATACCCTCCGACTGCTTGCCGATGTTGTTGAACATCACGTCGATGGCATCCTCAATGTTGCTTATCTGGCCTGTGATGGTCTTACTCTGCTCTTCCATGAGACCGCCGAACCTGCCACCCTCAGAAGACATAGACATGATGGCCTTCTAGAACTCTTCGGCTCCCACCTTCCCGGCAGTAACAAGCTCACCAACTTTGTCCTTTGTCACTCCGAACTGTTTGGCCAGCTCTTCCGCAAGGGGAATACCGCGACCCATGAACTGACGCAAGTCCTGGGTGAACATTCTGCCCTGCGTCATCGTAGTGCCGTAGAGGTACACCAAATCACCCAAGGGAAGCGACAGCCCGGCGGCAATGTCGCCAAGGTGTATGAGCGTATCGTTCACCTCATCGGCGGCTATGCCGTAGGCCATCAGCTGCTTCGCGCTGTCGGCCACTCCCTTCAAGTCAAAGGGCGTGATGGCGGCGGTTCTGACAAGCTGCTGCATAAGGGCATCGGCTTTCTCTGCGCTGCCAAGCATGGTGTTGAAGGCCACTTCGAGCTTCTGGAACTCTCCGCGCACCTCCATCACCTTTGATGCGAACTCCTTAACGGAGAATCCGGCAAGCGAGGCCGCTGCTGCAACTTTGATGCGGTCAAACATCTGCTCAATGGTCATGCCGCTATCTTCAATCTGCTTTGCAGTCTGTCGCACGCCATCCCTCGCGCTTTGAAGGGCTGAACGGAAATTACTGGAATCGCCAGTTATGGGTATATGCAGGTTCTCCATTATTCAATGTCGTTTTCGTCTGTTATGCCGCCTGGGAGGCGGGAAAGTATTCACACGTCCACCCCGCTCTTTTTCAGCTGTGCCATAAACGCGGCTTTGGATGCAGGGTCATTGCCGTCGAGCATCGTGCCGCCTACGGAGGTCGGAAGCTCGTTCAATTCTTCATCAGAGAGATAGATGGATGTTATCTTGTCAGCCAGCATCAGCGAAAGGTACGAATAGCCGTACCTGAACAGGATGGCATCGTCGGAATAGCCCATTTCTTTCAGTTGGCCGATGAACGTACCGCACAGGCTCTTGCCGCCAAACATGATGTTGTTCTTACCATGCTTACGCTTCACCTCCATCACCTTCTCCATGCGCTCCTGCTCTTTATCAAGCCCAAGGTGAATCTTCAAATGTTTAGTCTTGTCGGCGGTGAATATGACAACCAGCAATGCCGCTATATCTTCTTCTCCCAGATTTTCCTCAAAGAACTCCCTGCGTTTGTCTATACTGTCTATATCGTAGAAAGCCTTTTTGGTGTTCGGGGTTGTATGGTATGCGAGAATCTGGCAACAAGTGTGCTTGTTTTCGTGGGCAATGCGGAGTGTTTCAAGATATGGATTCTTCACCATAATCTTCATGTCGATGCAGAGCGGCTCTATGAGGCTCTGCAACAACATCTTCTTTGCCAGCGTCACGGGGAAGAAGAAAAAGAACCTTTGCTTTTCCTCCTCTCCGACAGCTATTTTATACGGTTTGCCGAGAATGACATCCGTCAGTTCTTGCTCTATGTTGAATTTCTCTTCGTTCATGTTCTCGGAGCGGGAATCGAACCCGCGACCCCTGGTGTATGAACCAGTGCTCTACCATCTGAGCTATCCGAGACAGCGGACATTGCCGCCGTTTAGGTCAGCTGAACGTCGGTCAGCTTGCCACGGTTGTCCTTCGTGCCCTTCGTCTTGTAGGTGTAGGTGGCAACAGTACCGTCGGTGGTGTCGAAACCAACGGCAATGTGCTCCGAGCAACCCTTCAGCTTCACACCTACGGCCTCGCCGTTCTCCGGCTCGACCTCAATGTCACCGAACTCCTCGGTGTAACCCGGCTCCACCTCGTTGGCATTGCCAAGACGACGCTTGAAGGTGAGGATATACTTGTCGGGGGCTTTCTTGCGACCCTCGGAGCTGCCGCCCTCGATGTCTGCTGTCTGCTCCTGACCTTCCTCAACACTGAGCTGAGTGGACTTATCCACGATGTCGTTCATACCATTGACTGTGCATTGGCCCCAGCCAAGGACTTTTCTAATTTCTGGCATAGTTGTAATTGGTTTAATGTTAATGATTCAATGTTCGTTCTACTCTGCGCACCGCCTGAACTTGATTCTCGCATTGACAAACGTCTCACCTGTGGCAGGGTCATCGTAGGTCTTGATGGTAGCCCTCTCAAGGGCGGGAAGAAGGTACTCAGGGGCACCGGGGCGCGTGTCAAGCCAGTCGCGCACTGTCTGCTCTATCTGGTCGCAGCGGCCAACGTCCTTCACGGGGTCGGTATTCCTGCCAAACGCCTTGCGAGGCACAAACACGTTCAACACGACAACACCGTCCTGGATTTGGCCGTCAACACCAGCAACGAACGTCACCACTGCATCCTCGGCCTTGGAGTTGCGCGGACGGCAACCGTCGCGGTAAACATTGCCACCGATGGAAGAGGCAATCGCACTTGACTTCACCAAACGATAGAAGTCTTTCTCGATCTGTGATGATGTCTTGACGTGGCTCATGGCTTATTTACTTTGAATCCAAGCTGTCCTAACAAACGAGGCACCAGACGCTCGGCCAGCAACTCAGCCGACGTGAGAACGTCCTTTCCACGGCCTTCCACATAGACGGCGTAGCTCATGCCAGCCACTACGACAAGGCAGTATTCCCACTGTGAGTATTGTGTCGTGAGAGTGACCACCGTCCGCTTGCTCTCTGCAATGCCGTCGCTGTTCGACGGCTTGCCGTCGTGTAGCTCG
>JAEEGL012556163.1_pt1 | contig 18474 bp, 13 predicted proteins | sample 9134231 | NCBI WGS metagenome assembly JAEEGL01 (sample SAMN16246548, study PRJNA631951) | gut metagenome | biome: gut microbiome; feature: rumen; material: fiber-attached | host: Bos | place: Iran: Karaj | collected 2018-10 | reverse complement strand
GATCACGGTCTCCCCGAAATGTCCGAACGGCGGGTTTCCGATATCATGAAGCAGACCCGCGCTCATCAGGATGTCACACACATCCTCCTGACACGCCGCCGAGAATTCCGGATCGCCGATATCCCTCGCGATCTTGCGGGAGATGTTCTGTCCCAGAGACTTGGCAAAGGAGCTCACCTCCAGGGAATGTGTGAGCCGCGTGCGCACGAAATCCGACTGGTCAAGCGGAAATACCTGCGTCTTGTCCTGCAGCCGGCGGAAGGACGCCGAGCCGATGATGCGGTGATAATCCTTCTCAAATTCCGAACGCAGATCCCGTCCGGATTGATGGGAGTATTCCCGGATCCTCTCCGCACACAGGAGTTCACTCCATTTCATACGCTGTCCCTCCGCATAATGACCGGCTCAGATGACCCGCCGGATCGTGATGATCGTCTTGTAGTTGACATTGCCGTATTTGATCCCGGTCTTTTGTGTGGATGCGTGCACGATCTGCCCGTTGCCGATATAGATGGCCACATGACCGGCGTAGCAGACGATGTCGCCCGGCTGCGCCTCTTCAAAACTCACCTCTCTGCCCACACGCTGCTGACTCCAGGAGGTGCGGGGGATCGAGATGCCGAACGCCTTGTAGACGGACATGGTGAAGCCGGAGCAGTCACAGCCGTCCGTGAGCGACGTGCCGCCCGCCACATAGGGATTGCCGACGAACTGGCACGCAAAGGCGACGATATTGTTCCCGGTGGCGGATCCCGCGGCGGAATACGTCTTCGTGCTCCCGGAAGAAGAGGAAGGTTTGGTCGTTGTTGATGAGGAAGAAGTGACCGTCCCGGTCTCCTTTCCGGACTCCAGTGCTGCCGCGGCCGCCTCCGCAGCGGCCTTCTCCTCGTCCTCGCGCTTCTTTGCGGCATCGGCTTCCTTCTTGATCTTGTTCTCCTCCGCCGCCTTGGCCCGGATCTGATCGGCCAGCTTGTCGATCGCACCCGCCTGCTGCTTGATCTTCATCTGATAAGCCGCCGCGTCCTGTCTGGCGTGGACCAGCATCAGCTCATAATTCTCCGCCTCCACCTGCAGTTCGGCGAGGATCTCCTCCATGTCGGCCTTGCTCTGCTCCAGTTCGAACTGATCCGCCTCCAGCTCCGACTTCTGCTCTTCGAGCTGCTCTCTGAGCGCATCGGCCGCTTCCTTGCACCGAATGTAGTTCTCCAGTTCCTGTCTGTCGTAATCATGGAGCTGCTTCACGTAAAAAGCACGGTTCAGAAAGTCGGAGATCGTCTCTGACTGCAGCAAAAGGACGATCATATCCTGATCGCCCTTTTCATACATGAATCTCGCACGGGCCTTCATGGCCTCGTACTGTTCCTCTTCCAGTGCCTTTGCTTCCTCGTACTCCGCCTGCGTATCCGCGATCTGCGTCTCGGTATCAGCGATCTGCGCAGTGATCATGTCGATCGTGGCAAGCAGGCTCACCAGATCATCATTGAGATCGCCGATCGCTTCGTTCACCATGTCGCGCTCGCCGGTGATCTCGCGGATGCTGTCATTGGTCTCGTTCAGGGACTGCTGTGCCGCGTTCTGTGCTTCCTCGGCACGCTTCTTCTCCTGCTCGAGCTTCTGTCCCTCCTCATGCAGCTCCTTCTGCTTATTGTAGAGTTCCTCCGAGGACTGCGTGGCACAGACCGGCACGGTAACGGACAGCACGAGTATCAGTGCCGTCAAAGCCGCTGCCGCGATCCTTGCTGTGAATGTCCTCCTGCGCACCGGATCCCCCGATGATCAGCAGATGCTGCCGACGGTACGGGGATAGGCCTCCACATCGCGGATGTTCGTCATCCCCGTGAGATACATGATGAGACGCTCCAGTCCCAGCCCGAAGCCCGCGTGGCGCACGCTGCCGAACCGGCGCAGATCCAGGTAGAACTTGTACTGCTCCTTGTCCATCTTCAGCTCGTCCATACGGGATGAGAGTTTCTCCAGATCATCCTCTCTCTGGCTCCCGCCGATGATCTCACCGATCCCGGGCACGAGGCAGTCCGCCGCGGCAACCGTTTTGTTGTCGGGATTGAGTTTCATGTAGAAGGCCTTGATCTCGCGCGGATAATCCGTGACGAACACCGGCTTCCTGAAGACCTCCTCCGTCAGATACCGCTCATGCTCCGTCTGCAGATCGGTGCCCCAGTCGACCTTATACTCGAAGCGGTCGTTCTGCTTCTTTAACAGCTCCACGGCCTCCGTGTAGGTGATCCGGCCGAAGTCGTTGTCCACGACATTGTGCAGCCGCTCCAGCAGCCCCTTGTCCACAAAACTGTTGAAGAATTCCATTTCCTCCGGCGCATTCTCCAGGACATAGCGGATCACGTATTTGAGCATCTCCTCCGCCACGCGGCAGTCATCCGCGAGATCCGCGAAGCACATCTCCGGCTCGACCATCCAGAACTCCGCCGCATGTCTGGGCGTGTTGGAATTCTCCGCACGGAAGGTCGGTCCGAACGTGTAGACATTACGGAAAGCAAACGCAAAACTCTCCACGTCGAGCTGTCCGCTCACCGTGAGATTGACCTGCTGCCCGAAGAAATCCTTACTGAAATCAGCGCTCCCGTCCTCTAAACGCGGCGGATCCGCGGGATCGAGGGTCGTCACGCGGAACATCTCTCCCGCGCCCTCCGCGTCGCTCGCCGTGATGAGCGGCGTGTGCACGTAGACAAATCCGTTCTCCTGGAAATAGCGGTGGATCGCATAGGAAGCGAGGGAACGCACACGGAATACCGCCTGAAAGGTATTGGTACGGGGCCTTAAGTGCGGCATGGTGCGGAGGAACTCCATCGTATGGCGTTTCTTCTGCATCGGATAATCCGTTGTGGAAGGTCCTTCCGTGACGATCTCGTCCGCCTGCATCTCGAGCGGCTGCTTCGCATCCGGCGTCAGCACGATCCTGCCGGTGATGATGAGCGACGCGCCGACGTTGGTCTTGCCGATCTCCGCGAAATTCGCGAGCGCATCGGTGTAGACGATCTGCAGCGGCGTGAAGCAGGAACCGTCATTTAATGTAATGAACCCCAGTGCCTTGGAATCACGGATGCTCCGTACCCAGCCGCCGACCGTGACGGTCTTGTCCGCAAACGCATCCGCCTGTGCAAAGATCTGTTTTACCTGTGTCAGTTCCATTTTATTTCTCCTCCGCTTCTACCTGATTGTTCGCCACCAGGAAATCCATGACCTTGTCCACCAGAAGATTTTCCCGGATCTCCTCCAGATCGCTCGCCTTCATATATTCCTCAATGGTGGCATACTCCGTGGAGGAAAGATTCTTCTCCATCTCCGACCGGATCTCGTCATCACTGACGCTGATCCCCTGCTCGGCGGCGATCGCCGCGGCCGTGAGATAATCATTCGCCTTGTCGGTCACATTGCCGGAGAGATAACTCTCCTCATCTCCCGTATAGTCCTCGCTGCTCATGGCCGCACGCAGGATATCGGAGACCGTGATCGTCTGTCCGTATGCGCTGGAATAGGCGCCGGCCAGGATCTCCATCTGCTCCCTGTAGCTGTCCGTGATGCGCTTGGTGAACGCTTCGGGCGGAGTGGAAAAGACGGCGTTGGACTCGACCTGATCGCGGATCGCATCCTCCACGCTTCTCCTGTAGGAAGCCTCCACCTGATCGGCATATTCCTGCTTGAGATAGTCGGTGTATTCCTCCAGCGTAGAGACGCCCTCGACGCCGAGTGCCTGCACGCTCGCATCCGTGAGACCGCTCAGGGCATTGAGCGTCACCTCGAAGACCACGTCCTGCCCGGCCAGAGCTTCGGAGTGATAGTTCTCCGGAAATGTGAGCGGGATATCCTTCTGTTCGCCGATCTCCATGCCGACCACGGCATCCTCAAACCCCGGAATGAAGCTGCCGCTCCCCAGCACCAGATCATAGCCGGCGCTCGTGCCGCCGTCGAAATACTCTCCCGTATCCGCCATCCGGCCGGCAAAATCAATATTCGCCGTGTCGCCGAGCTGTGCCGGTCTCCCTGTCACGGGTCCCCCGGAGAGTGTGCTCAGCCGCTGCGTCGCGTACTGTTCCTTGATCTCCTCATCCAGTGCCGGTTTGTCCACCTGCACCGTGAGCCCCGTGTAATCGCCGAGGGTCACATACTTTGACGGATCCAGATCCTTTAAGTACGCGCCGCCCGCCGCAGGCAGACTCCCGTCGCACCCCGCGAGCACCGTGCACATGAGCAGCAACGCAGCCGCCCGGAACCGATTCTTCCTCATGACATTCTTCCTCCCCTGTTTCCTGAATAAAGAATCATAACAAGTAATTTTACCACAGAATCCTCTCAGGGAAAAGTGGTTCCCGAAAAGACGATCCCCGCAGGTGAAATGCCTGCGGGGACCGTTCATTACTGTGCTGAGGATGAAGCTGCTGTTACTTCACTTCATTAAACCCTTCTCTCGCGGCATACGAGGTATGAAGCAGTTCATGCGCCTTGTGCGAATTGGGTTCCCCGAGGAACTTCTCGTACAGGGCCTTGACGTCCGGATTATTATGGCTCTGACGGACGCTCTGACGCTCGTCCTCGGAGTAGAGCGCCTTGGCCCTCTTCTCCTTGTAGGTATCAAGGATATCATCATCCTCGTCAGGCAGGAACACGGGACGCACATACGGCTGACCGCCGCCGTTGATGCAGCCGCCGGGGCAGCCCATGATCTCGATGAACTGATACTTGCTCTCGCCCGCACGGATCTGGTCAAGGAGGACCTTGGCCGACTTCATGCCGGAAGCGATCGCCACATTGACCGTGGTGCCCTTGATATCGATGCTGGCCTCGCGGATACCCGCGTCATGGCCTCTGACCTCGGTGAATTCGATCTTGCCGTACTCCTCACCCGTAAGCACATGGTAAACGGTACGGAGCGCAGCCTCCATGACACCGCCAGTGACACCGAAGATGACACCCGCACCGGAGTATGCGCCCATGATATCGGAATCCCACTCCTCATCAGGCAGGCGGTTGAAGATGATGCCTGCGCGCTTGATCATCCTGGCGAGCTCTCTGGTCGTGAGGACAGCGTCCACATCCGGGATACCGTTAACCTTGAGCTGCTCACGCTCCTTCTCGAATTTCTTCGCAACACAGGGCATGACAGAGACGACGAACACATCCTCGGGCTTGTAACCCATGGTCTCCGCCCAGTAGCTCTTGATCAGAGCGCCCTGCATCTCATGAGGCGACTTGCAGGTCGAGAGATGCGGGATCAGATCGCTGTAGTTGTACTCCGCGTAATTGATCCAGCCCGGCGAGCAGGAGGTGATCATCGGGAGCACACCGCCGTTCTTCAGGCGGCCCAGCAACTCCGTGCCCTCTTCCATGATGGTCACATCCGCGCCGAAGTTGACATCGTACACGCGCTCGAATCCGAGGCGTCTCTGCGCGGCGATCATCTTGCCGGTCACCGGCGTACCCACCGGATATCCGAACTCTTCGCCGATCGCCGCACGGACAGCAGGCGCTGTCTGGATGACGACATGCTTGCCGGAAGCAAGAGCCGCATCCACCTTGGCGATCTCGCTGTGCTCCATGAGCGCGCCGGTCGGACATACGTTCACGCACTGGCCGCACTGGATGCACGGGCTGTCCGCAAAGCTCCTGTTCTCAGCGGGAGAAACAAATGTCTTGAAGCCGCGGTTCTCGAAACCGAGGATCCCCATGCCGTGCGCGTTCTTGCAGCGCTCGATGCAGCGGCCGCAAAGGATGCACTTGCTGGTGTCGCGCACCAGTCCGGGAGCGATCTCGTCAAAATAATGCTCGGACTGAACGCCCTCGTATTTGCCTTCCTGCGCGCCGGTGACCTGCGCCACATACAGCAGTTCGCACTTGCCGTTCTTTTCACACTGCTGGCAGTCCTTGCTGTGATTGGAGAGCATGAGCTCCACGGAGCGGCGTCTCGCCTCCACAGCCTTCGGCGCGGAGATGCTGATCTCCATGCCTTCCGAAACAGGATATACACAGCTCGCCACAAGCCCTCTGGCTCCCTTTACCTCTACGAGGCAGACGCGGCAGGATCCCTGATTGCACTCTCCGTGGTTGAAGGTACACAGCGAAGGGATCTCGTATCCGCAGGCTTTTGCAGCTTCCAGGATGGTCAGGCCCGACTCAACCTGGTAGTCCACACCTTCGATCTTTATGTTCACTTTTGCCATCTCTCAGCCCTACCTTTTCTCAATCGCGTTAAATTTGCAGGTGCTTATGCAGTTGCCGCACTTCACGCAGGCCTCCGCATCGATCTCCATGCTCGCCAGCTTGTGTCCGGGAGCGATATACTCGGTCCTCTTGATGCAGCCGGCCGGGCAGCCCTTGGCGCACATGCCGCAGCCGATGCAGATCTCGGGATCGATATGATACTCCATGAGGTTCTTGCAGACGTGTGCCGGGCAGTGCTTGTCATTGATATGTGCCAGGTACTCGTCCTTGAAATGCGTCATGGTGGAGACCACCGGGTTGGCAGCGGTCTGACCGAGAGCGCAGAGGGAGTTGGACTTGATCGTCGTCGCCAGCTCCTCGAGCTCCTCGAGATCCTGCATGGTACCTGTACCGCTCGTGATGCGGGTGAGGATCTCCAGGATCCGCTTGGTGCCGATCCGGCACGGTGTGCACTTGCCGCAGGATTCGTCGCAGATGAACTCCATGTAGAACTTGGCGACGTCCACCATGCAGTTGTCCTCGTCCATGACGATGGCACCGCCGGAACCCATCATGGAACCCTTCGCCACGAGATTGTCGAAATCGATGGGCTCATCGAGATACTCCGCCGTGAGGCAGCCGCCGCTGGGTCCGCCCGTCTGGATGGCGTTGAACTGCTTGCCGCCGGGGATGCCGCCGCCGATGTCGTAGATGAGTTCCCTGAGCGTCGTGCCCATGGGGACTTCCACGAGACCGACGTTGTTGACCTTACCGCCGAGAGCGAAGACCTTGGTGCCCTTGCTCTTCTCGGTGCCGACGCTCGCAAACGAAGCGGAGCCGTTGCGGATGATATAAGGCACACAGGCCAGGGTCTCGACGTTATTGACGATCGTGGGCTTCTCCCACAGACCCGATACAGCCGGGAACGGCGGACGGGGACGGGGCATGCCGCGCTTGCCCATGATGGAGTTGAGCAGAGCCGTCTCCTCGCCGCAGACGAACGCGCCTGCGCCCAGTCTGATGTGGCAGCGGAAGCTGAAGTCCGTACCGAAGATGTTGTCACCGAGAAGTCCCAGTTCCTCCGCCTGCTTGATGGCGATGTTGAGACGTTTCACGGCGATCGGGTACTCCGCGCGCACGTAGAAGTAACCGTTCTTCGCACCGATGGCGTAGCCGGCGATGGCCATGCCCTCGATGACGGCTAACGGGTTGCCTTCCAGGATGGAACGGTCCATGAACGCGCCCGGGTCGCCCTCGTCACCGTTACAGACGACGTACTTCTCTTCGCTGTTCTGGTCAAGAGCAAACTGCCACTTGCGGCCGGTCGGGAAGCCGCCGCCCCCGCGTCCGCGCAGACCGGAAGCGAGGATCTCGTCGACGACCTCCTGCTGCTTCATGGTCAGCGCCTTCTGCAGTCCCTTGAAGCCGTCCATGCCGAGCGCTTCGTTGATATCCTCGGAATTGATGACACCGCAGCCGTACAGCGCGATGCGCTTCTGCTTCTTATAGAAATTGATGTCGTCCTGCTTCGCGACCTTCTCGCCGGAAGCGGGATCCACATAGAGCAGTCTCTCGACGACCTCGCCGCCGATGATGTCCTTCTCGACGATCTCTTCCACGTCCTCGATCTTCACCAGACGGTAGAGCGTATCCTCGGGATAGATCTTCACGAAAGGCCCCTGCGAGCAGAAGCCAAAGCAGCCGACCAGATTGACCGTAGCCTTGTCGGCCACACCCTTCGCCTCGAGCACCTCGTTGAACTTCGCCATGATCTCATCGGAATGAGAGGAGAGGCAGCCTGTGCCGCCGCAGAGCACGATATGGCGCTTGCCGTCGTTCCCGTGGAGCTTATCCTCAAGGCACTTGGTACATGCAGTTGATTTTTCCTTGAATTCTTCGACAGATTTGATCATGACGCCGCACCTTCCTTTGCCCTGTATTCCTCAACGATTGTAGCAACCTTGTCCACCGTCACCTTGGGATATACGGTGCCGCTGATGCTGACGGCGGGAGCGATCCCGCATGCACCGATGCAGCGCAGCGCATCCAGCGTGAACATCCCGTCTTCCGTGGTCTCTCCGGGTTTGATGTGGAGGATCTCGGAAAACTTGTCGATCACCTGCTGCGCGCCCTTGACATAGCAGGCGGTGCCGAGACAGCAACCGATCACGTACTTCCCCTTCGGAGTGAGGGAGAAGAACGAGTAGAAAGTGACCACCCCGTAGATCTCCGCGACGGAGATGCCCGTTTCCTCCGAAACGATCTCCTGCACTTCCAGCGGGATGTAGCCGTACTCTTTCTGGATATCGCTGAGGATCATCATGAGGGGCGTTCTCTCGTCCTTGTAACGCCCGCAGATCTCTTTGATAGTCCGGACGGCATCTGCTTGTAGTTTGCCCATAGCCATTCCCCTTCCCTTTCTCTTTCTCCTTTTCCTGAGTCTGCCCTGATGCAACAAAAAAACACGATCATCAGACCGGCATGCGGCCCGATGACTTTCTGTGTCTTCCACATTATACAGTATTGTTCTTCGATTAACAAGTGAATGAGAAAAAAAAGATAAAGGGCGTCCGCCTTGCTTTTTCCGCCGTTTCAAAATAAACTATATGTTTAGAGATTCATGCACTTTTTCACTGACATCAGGCGGAACGCAACCCGTTTGCGGGAAAGGGGGATCATGGATTTTCAGGCGTTAGTAGACCATATGTCCGCAATGACCTGTGTGGTGTCGGTGGAGCGGCTGCCGGATGACCGCTACGGCAGGATCCGTATCGTCGCCGGAAACAAAGCCTACGTCGATTCGATCGAACACCCGGCGCCGGGCACGAAGATGCTCACGGACAAGTTCGTCCCGAACACGGAATACACCGATTATCTCACACGGGACTTAAATTTCGAGGATTACTGCTACCGCTCCGCTGTCGGCAAAAAATGTCTCCATTCCTACGCGCATCCGGACCGGATGGATGTGTGGTTCAACATGAGTTTTCTCCCGCTGATCGAGGAAGGGGATCTCTGCTACTGTCTCTACATGATGGAGATCAATTTCGAGCCGGATTCCTCGCAGCTCTCCAATGTTTCCAACGAGACGGCGACCGCGGTGCTGGATACCTGTATCCGTCTGCGCGGCACCAATGATTTCAGGGCAGCCATGAAAGAGGTGATCGCGGGGATCCGCGAGCTGTGCGATGCGGAGCACTGCTGCATCCTCGTCATGAACGAGCAGGAGCGCTCCTGCTATGTCCTCGGAGAGGCCTTTGCCCCGGACACCAAGCTCCTCCCCATGGAGCACTATGTGGATGACGGGTTCTATGATATCGCCGATTCCTGGAAGGATACCATCGCCGGAAGCAACTGCCTGATCGCGAAAAACGAACAGGACATGGAACTCGTCAGAGAACGGAACCCTGTCTGGCATGAATCCATCACATCCGCCGGCGGCAGGAGCATCGTGCTCTTCCCGCTCAAATCCGGCAATCATCTCCTGGGCTACATGTGGGCGATCAACTTCGACCCGGAGCGCTCCGTGCGGATCAAGGAGACGCTCGAGATCACGACCTTTATCGTGGGGAGCGAGCTGGGAAACTATCTTCTGGTCGACAGGCTCCGTGCCCTGAGTTCCAAGGACATGCTGACCGGCGTCATGAACCGCAACGAGATGAACAACTATGTCGACAGTCTCTGCCACGGGGATGCGGGCGACACCTCCGTCGGCGTCGTCTTCGCCGACCTGAACGGTCTCAAGGCGATCAACGATCTCGAGGGGCACAACGCAGGTGACCTGCTCCTGAAGAACGCCGCCAACGCGCTCCGTGAGATCTTTGATGAGCAGGAGATCTTCCGCGCCGGCGGCGACGAGTTCTCCATCATCGTCACCGGGATCACGGAGGAGGAACTGGAACAGCGTATCGAACGGATCCGCCGGGCCTGTGTGAAATTCGGCAATCTCTACTTCGCTCTGGGCGGCGCCGTGGAGAAGGACAGCCGCAATGTCCGCATGGCCTTGAAGTGCGCCGATGAACGCATGTACGCGGACAAGAAGCTCTTCTACGAGAAATTCCCGGAACGTCTGGCCGAGAGCAAGGCCGGCAGGCATCCCGAGGCGCAGACGGATTCGGACTTCCGAGAGCAGAGCATCTTCCGTGAGATGAACTACGACCGGCTGACGGGCCTGCCCAGCATGACGTATTTCTTCCGGCTGGCCGAGGCGGGCCGCAAGAGCCTGCATGAGCGCGGTATCACGGGCGCACTGGTCTTCCTCAATATGCGTGGGCTCAAGTACTACAACCAGCGCTACGGATTTACCGCCGGAGATACGCTGATCCGGGATTTCTCGCGGGTCATCTCGGAGCAGTTCGGCGAAGAGACCTGCAGCCGTTTCGGGCAGGATCATTTCGCTGTTTTCGCCGATACGCAGGATCTTGAGAAGAAGCTCAACATGATCTTCCACGAGGCAAAAGGCTGCAACAGCGGCCGGTCTCTGCCCGTGCAGGCCGGCATCTATCTCGATTCCATGGGGATCGTGGAGACGTCCCTTGCCTGCGACAGGGCCAAATACGCCTGCGACCAGATCCGGGACGACAACGTCTCCTGCTTCCTGTACTTCGATGACAGGATGCTGAAAGCCGAGATAAACAGACAGTACATCGTCGACAATCTCGACCGCGCGATCAGCGAGAACTGGATCAAGGCCTTCTATCAGCCCATCATCCGCGCCACCAACAAAAGGGTGTGCGACGAGGAGGCGCTGGCCCGCTGGATCGATCCGGAAAAGGGCATGTTCTCTCCCGCCGATTTCATCCCGATCCTCGAGGATACCCGTCTCATCTACAAAGTCGACCTGCACATCCTCGATCTGATCCTGGAGAAGATGAAGAATCAGAAACACGCCGGCCTGGATGTCGTGCCCGTCTCGGTCAATCTCTCCCGGACCGATTTCGAGACCTGCGACATCGTCGAGGAGATCACGGGCCGCGTGGACGCGGCAGGCATATCCAGAGGACTCATCACGATCGAGATCACGGAGAGCGTCATCGGGGAGAATTTCGACTTCATGAAGGAACAGGTGAACCGCTTCCAGAGTCTGGGCTTCAAGGTCTGGATGGACGATTTCGGCAGCGGCTATTCCTCTCTCGATCTCCTGCAGGATCTGCAGTTTGACCTGATCAAATTCGACATGCGATTCATGCGGCAGTTTGAGAACTCCCCCAAGTCCCGCGTCATCTTAAAGGAGCTCATGAGGATGGCGCAAAGTCTCGGCGTGGAGACCGTCTGCGAGGGCGTGGAGACCATCGAGCAGGTCCAGTTCCTGAGCGAAGTCGGCTGCACCAAGATGCAGGGCTACTATTTCTGCAAGCCCATCCCGCCCGAGGAGATCTTCGCGCGCTACGAAAAGGGCATCCAGATCGGCTTTGAGGATCCGGAGGAGGTCGGCTATTACAGCGCGATCAGTTCCGTCAATCTCTATGATCTCGGTTCCGTGACCGCCGGGGATACAGAGACCGTACGTCACTACTTCGACACGCTGCCGATGGCCGTTATCGAATACGACGCGGAGCACGTCCGCGTGATCCGCTGCAACCGGGCCTACAAGGATTTCCTCAAGCGTTATTTTGATGTGGATTCCGTGGGCGAGGTCGATTCCGTATCGGATATCGCCTCCAGCGCCGGCACCGGTTTCACCGAGGGGCTCGAACAGTGCAGGGAGTCCGAGAGCGCCAGAGCCTTTGTCAACGAACGGCTCTATGACGGCTCGACGGTCCACAGCATGATCAAGAAGATCGCCGGTCACCCGCACCGTCCCGTAGCCTCCTATGCGATCGTCGTGCTGGGGATCACGCCCGCGGACGAAAAGAAGCTCTCCTATGTCAACGTGGCGCAGTCGCTCTCCGCTGACTATGTCTATCTCTACTACGTGGATATCGAGACGGAACATTTCACGGAGTACTCCTCCGACGGCTCGGGCAGAGGCCTCAATTCCGAGCGCGAAGGCGAGGATTTCTTCGCGCAGAGCCGCAAGGATGCCGCGGTCTACATCCATCCCGACGACAGCCCCGGCTTTATCCGCGCCTTCACGAGAGAAAATGTGCTCAAATCCATCGTTGAGAACGGTTCCTACCTGAAGTCCTACCGTCTCATGGTGGACGGCACACCCTCCTATGTGAGCATGAAGGCCGTGCGCATGGCCGGGGATGACCGGCATATCATCATCGGTGTCAGCAATGTGGATGCCCAGACCAGGCAGCAGGAGGCGCTGGAGAAGCTCCGGGAGGAGCAGACGGTCTACTCGCGGATCTTCGCCCTCATGGGGGAATTCCTCGCGATCTACACCGTTGATCCGGAGACCGGCGCCTATATGCAATACTCCTCCGCAGCCGGTTATTCCGACCTGAACACTTCCAAAGCCGGCACGGATTTCTTCGGCGATTCCGCCAGAGAGAGCGAAGGCATCCTGCATCCCGACGACGTCGCCTATTTTGCCAAGGAATTCACCATGGAGAATGTCAACCGGGCCGTGAGCAAAGGCCGGATCTTCAAGATGCGCTACCGCCTGATGCTCGAGGGGAAGCCTGTCATGATCTCTCTGCGCGCGGGCCTCGTCAGGGACAAAGACCGCACCGAACTCGTCGTGGGCATCAGCAGGACGGATCAGTCCTGACTGCTCTTTACGGATGGCGAAAAGCCTGTTATACTATATCGCGCCGCATAACAGATTCGGAGGATAAAGCCAATGAACACCGTTGCCATCGTACTCATCGTCATCACTGCCGTCCTCGCCGTCATCCTGATCGTGCTCACGATCCTCGGCAAGAAGGCCCAGAAGAAACAGGCAGAGCAGCAGGCCCAGATCGAGGCCGCCAAGCAGTATTACTCGATGCTCATCATCGACAAGAAGCGCATGCGCCTCAAGGACGCGGGACTCCCGCAGGCCGTGATGGACAAGACACCGAAGCTCCTGCGGGGCTCCAAGCTTCCCATCGTCAAGGCAAAGGTCGGGCCGCAGATCATGTCCTTCATCTGTGACGAAAAGATCTTTGAACGGGTCCCGGTGAAGAAGGAGGTCAAGGCGGGTGTCAGCGGGATCTACATCACGGAAGTCAAGGGCCTCCATGGTAAGGTGATCGCCGAGGAGCCGAAGAAGGGCTTCTGGAAGAATCTGGTGGCGAAAGCCCAGGAGAAGGCGGGCGCCAAGCCGGTCTGATCCTCCTTCAGCCTGTCAGATCCCCATCGGACAGGATCTCATAAAAGAATTCATGCGCCTCACCGGCAACATCCGCGATCCGGTACCGGATCCGGACATCGATCCGGCGGGGCGTTTTTTCTGACGCCAGTTCGTCCGTCCGGACCGTGAGCGGGATCTCTCCGTATGGCGTGCTCAGGAGAAACGAAGTCTCCTCTCCCGCCCGGAACCGGTATTGCGAGGAATACGTCGGATCACTCCGCAGGATGCGGATCTCTCCGTCCTCCGCGATCTCCAGGATATTCTCCGACGGGATCTCTTCCCGCTCCTCGTGGTAGATCACACGCAGACTGCCTCCCGCGGGATCCGTGTCGATCCGGCAGGGCAGATCCCGCATTTCCTCACAGGCGGCCATGATCTCCTCTCCCCCCGCCCGTTCCTGCAGGATCCGTGTCCGGTAGGAGAGATGCCCGTTCGGGGACATCATATCCATCAGAAGAACCTTTCCCCGGCAATGTACCGGGCGCTGACCGGTCCGGTCATCTGGATGCTTTCGGCGATCCCCGTTTCCCGGATCGTCCGGACCGCCGCCTGCGCCGTCCCTTCCTCTGCAAACAGACCGTAAACCGCCGAGCCGCTGCCGGTCATCCGGGCCCCGCAGGCGCCGTTTGCCTGCAGCAGTCCGGTCAGTTCGCGGACAGCGGGTACCAGCGGAGCGGTCACGCTCTCCAGGATATTGGCCCGTTCGTCCAGCTGCTCGCCGATGCGCAGCAGTCTGTCACTGCTGCCGCCTCCGGCACTGAGCGATGCCAGAAAATCATCCCACGAAGGGTGCGCCGGCTCCTTCATCGCATCCAGCGCCCCGTAGATCTCTTTGGTGGAGGCAGAGCCCGCAGGCTTTGCGATGACGATCGTGCAATCGGGCATCTCCGCCAACGGCGTCAGGATCTCCCCGATCCCCTCCGCACGCATCGTCCCGCCGAAGAGGCAGAAGGGCACATCCGCTCCGAGAGACAGTGCGGTCTCACGGAGCACGTCATCCGTCAGTCCCAGTCCGAGCATCCGGTCCACGGCCAGAAGCGCCGCCGCACAGTCCGCACTGCCGCCGCCGAGTCCCGCTCCGGACGGGATCCTCTTCTCCAGACGGATGTCAAACCGGATCCCCGCGGGAAACCGGTCCGCACAGGACTCCCTGAGCGCCGCGACCGCCCGCAGGACCAGATTCCGTTCGTCCGTTTCGATCCCCTCAAAGCGCCCGAGGCCCTCCGCATCGGTCAGGATCAGCGTATCGCGCCCGCCTGCGCCCTCTTTTACCGAAAATGTCAGATCGTCGCACAGACCGATCGTCTGCATCACCGTGTTCAGCAGGTGATAACCGTCCGCACGCCGTCCCGTTACATCCAGGAACAGGTTGATCTTGGCATAGGCGCGGACCCGCAAATTGTCAGTCATATTTTTCATATTTTTTCGAAAAACCCTTTGTTTTTGCACAATTGTATGATACAATACACTCGGTACACCCTATATACCACGTATCTGTCAACATTGCAACCGATGCACCCAGCATCAGAAAAGGAGTTCAGTATGAGTGTAAATGGAGTTACATCTGGGGTAAGCTCGTCGGCGTACGCATCACAGGCCGCAGCGTCTTCACAGGCGCCCAAGGCCGACGCGGCGGGCAAGGCAACCGAGGCTCAGGCTTCCGAAGAAGCCGCAGCCACCTACGAACAGGGCGAAGGCAAGATCGAGACCGGCTATTCCAACATCCGCAAGATGTCCGCGGAAGACCGGGAGAAGATCGTGACCCAGCTCAAGGCCGATCAGGAGCAGCGCCAGTCGCAGATGCTCGATCTCGTCCAGAAGATGATGACCGGGCAGGGTGTTGCGTACAACAACGCCAACGACATCTGGAGCTTCCTGCGTGAGGGCAATTTCACCGTTGATGCGGCGACCAAGGCCCAGGCGCAGCAGGACATCTCCGAAGACGGCTACTGGGGCGTCAAGCAGACCTCCGGCCGCATCCTCGATTTCGCGGATGCACTGGCAGGGAGCGATCCCAAGAACATCCAGAAGATGTATGACGCCTTCAAGCAGGGTTACAAGCAGGCCGAGGAGACTTGGGGCGGCGAGCTCCCGGAGATCAGCAAGCAGACCTATGATGCGGTCCTTGAAGGTTTCCGTCAGCGTGCCGAAGAAGCAGGCGTCACCCTGAACGAAGACTGATCGCGACGATCAACAAGAAAGCCCCGGCGGGATCTCCTGCCGGGGCTTTTCCATTGCCTGTTTTATCCGCTTCCTTCAGCCGACCGCACCGATCAGTTCCCGCACCGAAGCGATCCCGTGCCGGTCAAGATACGCCTCCATTTCCCCGATGATCCGCGGCATGGCGGCAGGTTCATGGAGAGTCGCCGTACCCACGGCCACTGCTGCCGCTCCGGCCAACATCATCTCGATCGCGTCCGTCCCGCTTGCGATGCCGCCCATCCCGATCACGGGGATCCGTACCGCATGCGCCGCCTCATAGACCATCCGAACCGCCACAGGATGGATCGCAGGACCCGAGAGCCCGCCGGTCCGGTTGGCGAGGAGGAACTTCCTGCGCTCCACGTCGATCTTCATCCCCGTCAGTGTATTGATCAGAGAGACCGCGTCGGCACCGCCCTCCTCGGCGGCACGGGCCAGCACGCGGATATCCGTCACATTGGGCGTGAGTTTCATGATGACGGGCTGCTTTGCCGCGTTTTTACAGGCCTTTGTGACCTCCCTCAGCATCTCCGGATCCTGTCCGAAAGCGATCGCCCCCTCCTTCACATTGGGGCAGGACACATTGATCTCGAGCAGATCCACCGGCTCATCCGCGAGTCTTTTGATGACCCCGACATATTCCTCCACGCTGTGGCCGCACACATTGACGATGATCCGCGTCCCCGCTTCTCTGACCTCCCGCAGTTTCGGCAGTTCCCGTTCGATGAACACATCGATGCCTGGATTCTGCAGCCCGATCGCATTGAGCATGCCGGAAGGAGTCTCCGCGACGCGGGGCGTCGGATTGCCCTCCCAGGGGGTCAGCGACACGCCCTTGGTCACAACGGCGCCGAGTTTCGCCAGATCAAAGAATTCCGCGTATTCCTGTCCGTTGCCAAAGGTCCCCGAGGCACTCATCACCGGGTTTTTCAGGGTCACTCCCGCGACCGTCACTTCCATCCGTTCCGACATTCCCATCCGTCCTTTCCCGGCGTTCTCACCAGACGATCTGTCTGCTGTCAAAGACCGGCCCTTCCGTGCAGATCCTGGCGTTATGCACTCTGCTGTGCGCATCGACCTCCGTTGTCTTCACGACACATCCCAGACAGGTACCGATACCGCAGGCCATCCGTTCCTCGAGCGATACATAACATGTGATATTTAATCCTGCGCCGCGTTTTTCCTCAGCAAATCCCGCCAGCGAACGCAGCATGGGAAGCGGTCCGCAGGCGTAGATCACCTCCGCATCGTCCGTCTGTGCACGGATCACATCCGTCACCGTGCCTTTCGTGCCGATACTGCCGTCGTCACTGGCATACAGAACCCCGCCGTATCCCTCGAATTCCCGGTCCAGGAACACCGTCTGCCGGTCCCGGTATCCGGGGACGACTGTGAGACCGGCCGGCGCCAGCGCATCGTGCCGCTCCATACGTTCCCGGAGCAGGCGCGCGGTAAAGAGCATGGGCGGTACCCCCAGGCCACCGCCGGCGACCACGACATGTCTGCCGGCAGCCGCCTCCAGGTCGTATCCGTTGCCGAGGCAGCCCAGGATCCGCACCTCATCTCCGGGCCGCAGCGCGGCAAATTCCCTCGTCCCTTCACCCACCGTGCGGTAGACGAGACGCAGCCGTCCGTCTCCCGCCTCGCAGATGCTGATCGGGCGCGGCAGAAGCCGGGAACGGTCACCGCAATAGAGATTGACAAACTGGCCCGGTCTTGCGCTGTCCGCGAGGGACGTCTCGAGGAGCAGGGAGAAGATCCCCTCCGCCAGCTGCTCCTGTCCCGCCACACGGGCGGTTTCTTCCTGTTTTCTGCTCATGCTTCCTTCTCCGCTTTCCGGTCTTCATGGACGATGCTGCCGCGGCAGACCGTCAGTTTCACGACACCCGGCAGCTTCTCCCCGAGGAACGGCGTATTGCGCGCCTTGGAACGCAGGGTTTCATCGTTCGGGATCCAGGTCTCCCCCGGAGCAAACAGTACGAGATCCGCCTCCGCCCCCTCCGTCACACGTCCGCCGGGCAGACCGTAAACCTCGTAGGCTTTGGTGAGACGCGAAGCAGCCTCCCGCCAGGTCATGATCCCGGACTGCACCAGTTCTCTGTGAACGAGACTGAGAGCCGTTTCAAGGCCGATGATGCCGCTGGGCGCCTTGGAGAATTCCGCCGCCTTTTCTTCCCGGGTATGCGGCGCATGGTCCGTTGCGATCATATCGATGGTCCCGTCGGCGATCCCCTGTATGATCGCGAGACGGTCCTCCTTTTCCCGAAGCGGCGGATTCATCCTCGCATTACTGCCGTGTTTCAGGACCGCCTCCTCAGTCAGTGTGAAATGATGCGGGGTGGCCTCCGCATGGATCCGTATTCCCCGCGCGCGTGCCTGCCGGATGAGTTCCACGGATTCCTTCGCGCTGATATGCTGGACCGTCAGGACAGCCCCCGTCCGTTCCGCCAGTCCGATATCCCGCCGTACCATGGAGATCTCCGACTCGCGGGAGGCCCCGCGCAGTCCCATCTGCGCCGCCACCGCGCCGTCATGGATCCCTGCCTGTCCGATGAACTGCGGATCCTCCTCATGCAGGGAGATCGGGAGTCCGACGGCAGCCGCCTCCGTGCAGGCCTTCTCCATGAGATCCTCATCAAGCACGGGAAGCCCGTCATCAGACAGCAGGACCGCACCGGCCTCTTTGAGCGCCGCGAAATCGGTGAGTTCCCGTCCCGCCATCTCATAGGTCACATTCCCGCAGGTATGGATCCGGATCCCTGTCTCCCGCGCACGGGCGAGCACATCGGCGATCCGTCCCGGCGTATCCGGATGGGGCCTGGTATTCCCCATCATGATCACCGTGGTGAAACCGCCGTGGGCCGCGGCCGCAGCGCCTG
>JAEEGL015793336.1_pt1 | contig 18476 bp, 13 predicted proteins | sample 9134231 | NCBI WGS metagenome assembly JAEEGL01 (sample SAMN16246548, study PRJNA631951) | gut metagenome | biome: gut microbiome; feature: rumen; material: fiber-attached | host: Bos | place: Iran: Karaj | collected 2018-10 | reverse complement strand
TTCTTTAAGAAATCAGAAGCATATTGTTGTAAATCTCTAAGTGTTAAACCTGGTTTTGCATAAGCAATAACCGCTTTATTACAGTTAAGCACTGCTTCATAAATAATCTTTTGGATACCAGTAAATTTACCATTCACTGGGAAAGTACGAGAAATATCCGCACTATATTCTTCGTAGTTGTAACCAAGGTCAAATAAGATGAGATCTTCTTCCTTGATTGTGTCATTTTGCGTTGGGTAATGGAGGCATGTTGCATTCTTGCCTGCGGCGACAATTGTATCGAATGCAAGTGTTGCCCTATCGTGAGCGCGACCATACATTTCAAATTGGTCAGCGAGCTCGTATTCCATCATGCCTGGTTCTAATTTACCTAAAAGGTAAGAGATACCGTTATTTGTTCTTTCAATAGCCTTAACGAGGCAATCGATTTCATAGTTGGACTTAATCATTCTTAAGTCACGCATGATTGGGTAGATATCAACGATTTCTTTATCCATATACTCGACTTTGAGTTTGGTATATAAGTCTCTCATGAAGAAATCTTCTTTGAGCTTTTGTTCTGGAGAACCTAAATCAAGATAGATACAGTCGATATTACCATATTGGTTGTTATCATTAGCTAAAGCTAATGAAAGCATGGTTTCAAAGTTATCTGTGGTATAGATATTTTTAATATCGGAAAGCGCTAAAGCGTTATCAACAGTTAAGCGTTTGCCAGTCCACTTCTCTTTGAGTTCGCTGTATGGATCAATGAACAAATAGACTTTTCTTTCACCAATACCTTTTACAAACATTAGAGCGCTATGCTCTTGTTTGATGTTGGTGAGATAGAAGAAGTTTTTATTAACAACGAATGGGAAATACTCGTCTTCGCTAGTAATTTTACTGACGCCAGAAAAGAAGATAGCAACGCTATTATCTTTCATTTGATCGAAAACATTTTTACGACGTGTTTCAAGTTCAAGCATAAGCACTATTCTCCTTTGATTTTATCAATGACTGGTTGGAGTTCTGGTAAAACGAGTTTTTCGATTTCACCGTTATCCATTAACTTAGTATTTTCGCTATTTAATGGTAATTTAGCGAGGATATCGAATTTCATTTGCTTTGCAAAGTCATCGAGATGGGATTCACCAAATAATGGAATTTTCTCTTCGCATTTTGGGCAAACGAGATATGACATATTTTCAATAACGCCTAAGACATGGATATTCATAAGTTCCGCCATCTTGATGGCTTTACTGACGATAAGAGACACTAAATCTTGTGGGGAAGTAACAATAATCAAATCGTCGACTGGTAAGCTTTGGAAAATGGTTAAAGCGACATCACCTGTGCCTGGAGACATATCGATAAGTAAAACATCTAAATCACCCCATGCGACGTCTTCAAAGAATTGTTTCACTAATCCAGCGACTAATGGTCCTCTCCAAATAATTGGATCGGTATCGTTTTCTAAAAGAAGGTTCGCGGAAATGACTCTAATTCCCCCAGTTGTCTCAGCGGGGAAAATAAGGTTATTTTCACCATAGGCTTTTTCTTTAATGCCAAAAGCCTTTGGGATACTAGGACCGGTGATGTCAGCGTCTAAGATACCGACTTTTAAACCGTTTCTAGATAAATAGGTCGCAATTGAGGAGGTGATAAATGATTTACCAACACCACCCTTGCCACTTAAAACACCAATAACTCTTTTAATGTTAGAGGCGTCGTTTTGTTTTGATTTGACGATTTCGTCAGAGCAATTGCCTTTTTGTGAGCAATTCGCACAATCGTGATTGCAATCTGCCATAATGATGTTACCTTTCTACTGGGATGAAGTCTGCTTTATCAACCGCGTTAATTCCGGCTTGTAGATACGTTCTAAGCAATCTACCCGCACCAAGTTTGGTGCCTCCGAAATATCTAACGACTAATAAGGCGACATCCGTTAAGTCTTTTTTATATAAAAGCTCGAGAAGCGGATGACCAGCGGTGCCTTTTGGCTCCCCGTCATCACAGGACTTACTTTTCATACCAACGCGGTACGCGTAGACGATATGACGAGCTTTTTTATGCTCTTTACGAAGATTTGCTAATAAGGGTTTAAAATCTTCTTCTTGTTTCAAAGGGATGAGATAAGCAATAAACTTGCTTTTCATCACTTCGATTTGTTCAATAACACTATCTTTTACTATGTAACTCATTACATCTCCTTATGAAAGATAGGCGTTTAAATCTTCGCTGTAGTCCTTGAAACAGAATGTGTTGCTATAGATGTTTCCATCGATTGTTGGATCGGTTTCTGTTTCATCAACTGGAACGAAATATTCTGCTCTTGCGTTAGGAACTAAAGCGATAAGTTTGAATTTTGGATGGGCTTCGGTTAAGTAGATCGCTTGCGCAATCTTGGAATTGACGCCTGGAGTTGGACCCATCTTAGCTAAGCTACTAACGATATGGGCGCGTTGAGATGGTGTCATTGAAATACCTAAAGCACTGATATCATCTAAGGCATCAATCATGCCATCTAAACCGTTATATTCAAGTTCGTTGAGGCTACTATAATCAGCGATAGTTAAGACACCATCATCAACATCTTGACCAAAGCTGAATGTGACATATTTATAGCCTGGATAATTGGTTATATTATCGAGCTTAGTGTATTCGTTTTCTAAGATGGTGTTTAAAACACCAGAGATGAATTCGCTCGCTAAAGCAGAGCGCTTACCAGCGTATGGCGAGCCAACATCGTAAGATGTTTCAATGATGTCTAAGATTAATTCTCTATTAGCCTTGACCGTGGCAATATCACCACCAGAGAATGTTGAGGAATTGATGTGTCCATCAGCAAGGTTGACTAATCTTTGGATACCTTGGGCTTCAACGAGATAGGTAATATTACCATACTCGTTCATATGAACAATACGGCTGAAGGCTTCCATCTTTTGTAATGTTGTTGGATCGGCTGTAGCCTTATCCGCGTCTTTAGCGACGTAGGAAGTTAAGTTATCGCCTAAGGAATTACAAAGTAAGACGCCTTGAGCGGTGATGTAATGACCACTGACAATATTGTATTCGTTATATTCACCCTCTAATGAGGTGTTGAAGATATGAGATTCATAGAGGTAACGCATTAAGCCTTTGAGACCTCTCGCGCCATCAGTACTACCTTCACCTTTAATGAAGTCGTTCATAGTGTTCATACTCATCGCATAACCGATGAAGTTATCATCACCATCATACTTAGCAAGGGATGACATAATATTATAAATATTATCAATTTCAGTTCCCACTGGAGCGTCGCCTAAAACACCACCATAGACGGCTTGTCCAAGATGATAGTAAGCATAGTTCACATCACTATAGGTTGTTTGTGTACCGAGATTGATGGCTTCAAAGCCTTTCTTAACCAAGTTAGGAACCGAGTCACAGACTAAGTCAGAATTATTAACAATCGCTAATAACTTCTTCATTGTTTCTGGTGGTAAGGTATCGAGTTCGAGGGTGGATGTATCGAGGTTATCGCCTGTACCGACATCAGCGGCACAGTACGCTAAATGCATCACCACTTTGATTTCGTCTTCCCATGCCTCACCAGCGTTCTTGTGATAGTAAGTTGAAGATGAACCAGTATCATCAGCTTGAGTGACTGCGGAAATTAAGTATCTCATCTTTTCAGCTTCACTTGTATAAGCTGGGTTATGGATTGGATCAAAGTCACTATCATATGAAAGTTCGTCCAATTTAACGAAACTACAAATCTTACTAATCATTTCTTCAAATAATGTATAACCATTACCGTCGTACTTATTTGTATAGTAAATAGCGTAAGCATGATCTCTAGCAGGAGTATGGAAAATATTACAGTCGTGTAAGTGTCTAAGCATTCTTGGTAAGATACCATTTGCTTCAAAAACACCAGCAGTTTCTGTACCCGCTAAAGCCTTTAATGTAGCGCGGTTATTGATATCACCAGTACCCACTACTTCATCGTATTCTTGATAGTCACCTAATAAGTTATAGATGCCATTGATATCGCTATCTAAGTAACGAGCGTTAAAGTTAACGGATTCGCGTTTAACTAAGGATTCATTATAGTAATAATGATAGTATGGGTCAGCACGCTTAAAGTCGACTGAATCAGTGCTTGTGCTGATGGTCAAACTATCGTTATCGTTAAATAAGTTATAAATGGTATTTGGCACTAAGTCGAAGAGTAAATCACTTTCGTTTAAAATGCCTAATAATTCGTATATGGCTGTACGGTTATCAGCGTTCTTTAAATCCGCAGCGTTGATGCTTGAGACTTTATTACCGTGTTCATCTTTTAAGGAGTAAATCTTCTTGATGGAATCGAGTAAAGAATCAACTTCTGATTTTTGTTTGTCTCTCATGGCTTCAAAGTTAGAACCACTATGGGTGGAGACGTATTCAGCGATTCCTTCATCATCTAAGAAGGTTTCTAGGACGATATATCTAACTTTGGTTTGAGGACTATTATAGGAAGCGGTCATCGCCGCATCTTTTGGTGATTTTTCAGGACCAAGGTAAATGACATTCTTAATTTCACTTTCACCTAACATGGTATTGAATAAACCTTGGAAGACGGTTAATTGATCAACTTTAGAACTGCCACTTCTATGGAAAACGTAGGATTCGTTCATGTTGTATAAAGCGGTCTTCATCTTGGTGAGGAAAGCATCGTCGTTTAACTTGTCGTATTGGATCTTACCAGCATCGTCAAAGACGCCTTCATCTTTCGCTTCGTTAACAAAGGAATAGAGATTGACGAGTTTATCGAATTCCGCGGCTCTTAAGTCGTGGGAATCTTCGAAGTTATACATCTCTAAACCAGTGTTAATCATGTAGATGTTATAAGCGCTGGATAACGAGAAGCCTGAGTAGTTATTAAAGACATTTTCCGCCGCAATACGATAGAAGTTGTATGAACAAATACGCATACAATATGTCTCGTTGATGGATGTTAATAAGCCATCTAAGAAGGATGGTTCCATCTTATTGAAAGGCATCTTTGTATTATCGGTCTTTGGTTGGATGATTCTCATGGAGTAGGCCATAAAGCGCACGACACGTGAAATTTCATCGACCTTGAAGACATCGTTGTAATCGGTTAAGAAAGCATCGCTAGCGTAGTAAGCGTGCCAATCGTTATTGAGATAAGTCGCGTCATTAGTTAAGTCGCCTTCATGCGCGGCTAAGAAGGTAGTTTGTTTTTCTTGGAATGTTCCATAATCACACCAGAACGATGGGAGATTTGGATTACTGCTAGACATGCCATTAACGAAAACGAAGTCTTTATATGAAATATAATGTGTAGATGGTTTAGAACCATCGGAGTTATACTTTTCTTTCCACTCAGCAAAATATTCATCCGGGTTAGTTGGATCATCTTCTGGACGAATGCCCCAGACATCCCAAGTTTCTTCCATTGTGTAAGTAGAATCACTATCAAAGGATGGATCAGCGAATAAGTCGTATTCGTTTTCATCGACACCGAATGTGCCCATGAAAGCATCGACTTTCTTATAGAGCCATTGTCCGAATTGGAAATGCGCGACATTGTGTTCGTCAATGTATGTGAAAATACCTGAATGAGCTAAGTCATGGAGCATCGCGTTCAAATCAACAATCTTATCGAATGATGAGAAGTTAAAGTTAGATAAGAAGTCGCTTGCTTCAGCGTCATCTTCAGGAACAATTTTATATAGAGAATCTAAAAGATTCTTGATGTTATCGCCTTCAGTTGTCCAGTTGGTAATATTTCCAAAGGAAACATTGTTATCAGAGTCGACGAGGAAACCACCTAAGGAATCACCGAACATATCATCAAGGAATGGTCCGAGTGAGGATGAGAAGATATAGGACTTATCAACTTCTTTGAATAAGCCTGGAACATCATAGTTACCTTCACCACTTTCTTTGAGTTTCCATAAAGCATCTCTAGTGAGACCGCCGGTAAACTCATCGGCAGCGTTCATGATGTCTTTTGTGGCGATGAAGTAGAAGATATCGCCGATGGCATCAAATTCATCGTCCCATGTATGACCTGGGTGCTCAACCTCTCTAAGAGTATCTCGTGTGACGGTTAAGCCCATGCTCGCGGTCATGGAGAAAACGTGTTCTAACAAACCATAGAGGTTTTCATTTTCTTCGTATGTATCACCTGGTTCAGGTGTTGGATTAATAATTTTATTATTGTGGAGCGTTTTTAAGATTCTCACTAAAGCATCGATGGTATCTTTGTCTTTGAGTTTATCCATCATCGCATCCGTATCACCACTGTCAGCGGTCAAGGAATAAACGGTACCTAAATCACCCCATCTATCAAAGATAGACGCAAACTCGGTGAAGAGTTGACGGTCTTCTCTTGGACGTTTGATATCGTGGTTAATTGCAGAGACAAGGACGTCCGCTCTTAAACCTAAGTCATTAAGCATTGAAGAGAAGTCAGCGCCAGAAATGAATGATTTGAGAATTGGAGTAACAACACTATATAAGACAGAGGACTTATCCATCTTTTCAATCGCGGCTTTGAAATAGTTGATATGCGATTGATCGATGGAGAAGAAATTGCCTTCTTCAGTCATTAATGAATTGAGATTGCCGTTTGTCATAAGAGCGTCTAATAACTGCTCATCTTTCGCGACAGTCGCGACAACGTCTAATACAGCGTCGAATTCCAACTTATAGTTGACCAAACGATTACCAACATCGAGTTCAGCGACCGCTTGATGGAATGGCTCTAAGTCTTCTTCGGACATATTGCCTCTCAAATCTTTGAAGAAGTCACCTTCAAATAAGTCATTGAGTAAGGCTGGCATGACACGGCCGATGATATCCATGTCAAATAAGCAGTAATTGCGTTCTTTACCGTCTTCGACAATACGTTGTCCATTTTCAAAGACAATGGTTTGTCCATGTTTATCAACATTGACGAGATGTCCGTCAACGATTTTACCGACTAATAATTCTTTAAATCCATCCACGTGTTCACTAATTAAGGTTGGAAGAGCTTTAATTGTTTCACCTTCCGCTGGAGTATAAGCACCGGTTTTAACAAAGATAGCCTTGAGGAAATCTTGGTCTAAAGCGACGGTTGAATGTAAGAAGTCAAATAAGATGTAGGTCTCATAGCCCCATGATAATTCGTTAAGTTCTTCCCAGCTGAATGGTAAGTACTTTTTAGCATTACCAGTGGTATCGCTATTCACAGCGAATTGAATAACCGCTGGAATGACACGGCTGAGAACTTTGGAATCATCAATTGATTTAAAGACATCTAGGATACGATTGAAGTCATCAGCATAAACGATTTCGTTAATGAAATTGAATAAATCATTGCCTTGGAAACTACGGATTGTTTTCTTGCCTTGTTCGTCCACGACAAAGATGTGATCAACCGCGCCACTATCAAAGATAGAATCGACCATGTCTTTGACATAGCCAATTTCATTAGCCCAATCGACATCACTTAAGTCCACTAAACGGCTTGGGATGTATTCTTCGAGGAGATCACTATTCATCGCGATATCCACGACGACTGGGAGAATGCTGGTAATTAAATCAGAATTGATAATGGAATCAAAGGCTAAATCGACCAAGTCTTTAGAAACCAAAGATGTTGGATCAAAACCAAATTCATTATCACCAGTAGATGAGAAGCCATCGGCAGAACTGACAATGATATTGGTTAAGTTAGCGAATTCGCCAATTAAACCAATGGAGTATTCACCACTGACACTTGTAGTCAATGTATCAAATAATCTTGTATCAAGTGTCATACCGCTAGCATCGACAGTCCAGTTAAAGAAGATTTGAGCAAATAATGACTGATTATAGGCATCAACAAAGTTGCCAATGTTGACCACTATTTGGTTATCAGTCTTTGGACGGTTGTGTTGATATGACTGATTAAGAGAGTTAACTAATGAAGTAAATGGGGTCATAAATAAGAAGGTCACCACAACAAATGTGGTCGCGGTCTCAAGCATACCCACCCATCTAAGTTTGACGAGTTTCCTCGCAATACGTGGAATGAAATGTTGGAAGATAAGGTACCACGTGAGGAATGAGAAGAAGTTTCCAAATGTGACGATAAGGAACATCTCGACGATAAAGACGATAATCTTTAAAACAGAGCCCGTTAACGCTAATGCGAAATTAGCCGCACTAGAAGCGGAAGCGGAAACGTTATACAAAGTATAGAATCCTTTAATGAGTTCAGTTAATGTACCTTTGACTGATGTAATAGGTACGTAGTAGACGACATCTGCCCCATCGATGTTTCTGGAGATATAAAGAGAGCCTTTCCAAAAGATCGAGATGTCAAAGGAACCGATAAAGTCAGTTAGGACAGTTAGAGTGAAGAACGCGATTAAAACTAAACTCAGCATGAAGATCATGTTGTGAGTGGATTTCCAAATGCCACGCATAAACCCTCTTAAGCCAGCGAGGAAGATACCAATGGCAATTAAAAGGAATAGGACGAGAAGACCTATATTGAAATATGTAGTAATTTGAGCAATATCTGGCATTCCTAACTCCAAGAGGCAATAACTTTAATAATAAGTTATGGCTACATTTGTTCTTAAAACTAGTGTATATTTTTTTTATTAGGAATAAAAGAAAATGTTGTTCAAGAACAAAAAATGCCCTAATTGTGGTAGTTATCATGACCCGACACTAGAACAGTGTCCGATATGCCATAAAGATAACGAATTGTACACGAATAGGTGCTTACGTGACAGCACAATGTTCTATCACCCTGCCGCTCAAATCGGCTTATTTTTAGCTGGTTTTGGTTTTGCGGGCATGATTCTTTCCGAAATAATTGGCGCCTTTTTCTTTGTTGGAGTTGCAAATAAAGAGTTGAAATACGCCCTCATTCTTTTGTTCACCTACTTATTGATGTTGAGCGCTTTGATAGTCATCGCCTTTTCTAGTAGGCAAAACATTTTCATTAAGAAGTTCAAACGTCCAATCGACTATCCGCTTGGTCTTGCTTATGCTGGCGCGATTGTAGTAACGGGTTTGATCATTGGGATGATTACCAGCATCTTCTACAAGGAGACAAATTCCAATCAAGCAGCGGCTGAAGAAGTCATAAGTAATTACCCTATTATTGCTGGTTTTGTTATTTGTATTATTGGCCCAATTTGCGAAGAGCTTACTTATCGTGTGGGCCTATATTCATTTTTAAGAAGAATTAATAAAGTATTGGCTTTTGTTGTCACAGTAATTGTTTTCGCGTTGATTCACTTTGATTTCACCGCTGAAAACATTGTTGGAGAACTTTGGTCGCTACCTTCATATCTAGCTTGTGGTGCTCTTTTGACTATCGCTTATGATCATCGCGGTCCCGCTTGTTCGATCGTTGCCCATATGGCGTATAACACAACAGCGTTTTTGCTTGTTATAATGGGGAAGATGTATGGATAATAAGCGTAAATTCCCTTTAATTCTTAGCAGTTTCTGGCTCAAAATCATTGCTCTTGTAACGATGACAATTGACCATTTGGGCTTTCTTTTGCCCCACTACAACCCTGAATTAGCGAACGTATTTCGTTATATTGGTAGATTAGCGTTACCACTATTCTGTTTCATGATTGTGGAAGGCGCTATTCACACTAAAAACTTCAAAAAATACGCTCTTAGATTGGGCGTCATGGCGAGTTTAATCTCAATTGGTATTATCGTTTCAGAAGAAGTTCCGTTCTTCAAAGATAACGGCTTTTCAATGCGCGAACAAGGCATTATTTTTCTTGACCTACTTTTAGGCGCTACTGCTGTCTTCTGTTTAAGGCAAAAGAAATGGTATCTTAAGCTACTTGCTATCTTGCCATTAGCGTTCGGTATTGTCTCATACATTGCAATAGCAAACGAATGTCCACAATGCGGCGTTTATGTCCTTTGGTTCCCATATTTCATGAGAACACAATACGGATGGTACGCGATACTAATGTGTATCTTGTTCTACTGTGCTGTTCTTTTAGCGGATGTCTTTATTTCTTACTTGAGTAATACCTCTGGCATCGATAAAGAAAACTACAAAGGATCAAACATTGAAAGACACGCGATTAACATTATCTCGGTGTTGATGCTCGCTATCGCTACTGTCGCATTATATTTATGCGATACATTGATACCTTGGAGATACACGTGGGTTCTCGATATTCAACTATTTGCAATCGTCGCTGGAGCGTTTATTTTGTTATACAACGGCTATCGCGGCTATAATAAGAAGTGGTTCCAATATGGGAGTTATCTCTACTACCCTCTCCATATGGCCATTCTCTATCTCATATTCTCATTACTATAGGAGGAATAACTATGTTAAAGCATATTAATAGCGCTGCTGAATTCGAAGCAGAAATCAAAGAAGGTACAGTCTTAGTGGATTTTTTCGCGACCTGGTGTGGACCATGTAAGATGCTCTCTCCTGTCTTAGAAGAAATCGCTGAAGAAAACCCAAACGTCTCAGTCTTAAAAATCGATGTTGATGAAGTCGGTGTTTTAGCCGCGAGATTCGGCATTCAATCCATTCCAACATTAATGTTGTTCAAAAATGGACAACGCGTTGAAACCAGAGTTGGCTATCAAAATAAAAACCAACTATTGGCCTTTATCAATCAATAATAATTTATTGAATTATCATGTGGTACTGATATATAATCATTACCGCACTGCAAGTGTAGTTCAGTGGTAGAACATCAGCCTTCCAAGCTGATTATGCGGGTTCGATTCCCGTCACTTGCTCCAGATGATATGAAACAGTGTTCGCACTGTTTTTTTCTTGCCTAACAAAGAAAAAAAGACCTTATAGGTCTCTTTCTTATTACCACTGACCGTATGCGACTGGTTCACCGTCTATATATCTCCAATAGTTTTCTTCATCTAATGGAGGATTTGTGGAGAAATAATAAACTTTAAGATCTAGAGTCTCACAATCAACTTGCGCCCACATTTCTGGTGTGCCCATGTAGTAGATGCTACCTGACTCATCGCAATAATTAAACAATTCTTTTCCGATGTGATAAACACTTGTTGGAACAACAATTTTCTTTAACGAACGGCATTGTTGAAAGACATTGTCACCGATGTAGCTTACACCAGAGGAAAAGGTGATTTTTGTCATGTCAGAGCATTCTTGGAAAGCACCATTGCCGATGTAGCTGATATGGCTAGGAACGATATAGGTTTTAATTTGATAATTTTGGTTAAACAAATATGCTTCGATATAAGTAATGCTGGCTGGCAAAGTAATTGGTGATAGTTTTCTACAGCCAGAAAAAGCGGCCACACCAAGATAAGTTACGGAATCTGGAATACTAATTGATGTTAATTCTCTACAATTCCCAAAAGCTGCATCGCCAATATAAGTAACTGAATTAGGGATTGAAACAGATGTTAAATACTGATTCCCTTCAAAAGCATATTGATCAATCTTAACGATGTTATTTGGAATTTCAACCGTCACTAAGTGAGTGCAGGAGAAAACGCGATCGCCGATTGTATCAACGCTGTGAGGAATCTCGATACTTTTAATGCCAGCATACATAAAAGTAGCTTCTCCTAATGTAGTGATGCCTTCTTCGAATATTGCTGTTTCCAAACCATAACATCCTTCAAAAGCATATCTTCCTATTTCGGTGACGCTGTTTGGAATAGTAACAGAAGTTAATTTATTGCAACTTACAAAAGCGCTCTCGCCAATGGTATCAATACTATGGGGAATTTGGATATATGTTAGATCATCGCATTCTTTAAAACCATTCTTCGCAATTTTGGTGACTGGTTTACCATTAAACGTTTCTGGAATAACCACCACTCCTTTGGTAACTTGGGTGGAAACCATCGATACCGTGTAATAAGATCCATCGCCAGTAAGAAAGAATGATAATAAATCGTTTGTTTCTTCAGGGATGACAAATGTCGAAGATGAAGAACTTGGGCTGGAGCCCTCATTGCTACTTGAAGATATCGTTTGTGTGGAACTAGAGCTAGTGATTGGTGTTTCACAGCCAGTGACCACCATTATTCCAGACAAGGCGATTAGGCATTTAATGACGTTCATTCTTTTCATAAGCGAGTTTCCTTTTGATAAATCAAAACCTTATATAGTCTAGAGAAAAGAAAGGGTATAATCAAGGATTTTAGAAAGAAGAACTGTAACACCTTGTAATAAAGTTTCGATTAAGTCTAATGATTTGTTTGGGCAACTCTTTTTATTAAAAATAAACAATTGCGCGCTTCCACTCGCCGTCGTATAGTATTCACAAGGCATTTTATGAAAGCAAACAAAGTATTACTCATTACTCAGGCTGCATTAATGTACGTGATGCATGCGCCACTCTATATCATGCTCATTTCGCTATATGTACCTATTGATGAGTCTTTGAGAAATATCATTATTCCTAAATGTTTCATGATTGGTTGTATTCTCATTCCGGTTGTATTTCCAATCTGTATTATCTCCACTGTATTTGCGATTATTTCAATATTTAAGGGCAAGGAAAACCCAAGTAAGGTTACGATGATCGTTAAGCTTGCCCTTATTCCTTGGTATATATTGAATTTTTACTTATGTATGATGCTAATGGCAGGCTTCTTAAGCCCATGGCTTTTATGGTCCGCTCCACTAATGCTCGCCATACTAGTGTGCTCTACATACTGCTATATGATAGCCACCAGTTTGCCAGATATAGCCTTTTTCTTTCATAAGCTCATTAAAAGAGAGACAAGAATTAGAGCCCCATTTGTGGTTTCAATCGTCTTTATGTTTATTTTCTATTTAGATATAATCGGTGGCGTAATATTCTATATTAGCGCTAGAAAACTATAAATTTTCCTTATCGTTATTAGTAAGAGCGGACTCCCGCTCTTTTCTTTTCTTATCGTAAAGCCATAAGAGATATGTCATAGCGAACAAGAAGAGAATTCCAGCACCTAAGATAATCCAGCCCCACCAGAAACGAGCCAGATATCCAAAGCCATAGACACTACAAGCGGTATCAATGCCACGCGTTAAGAAAGAGCAGATTAAAACAAACCAAAAGCTCATTTTTCCGGTACCCGCTAAAGTGGTAATAATGTCATCTGGTAAAGGCAAAAGCATACATATTGGGTAGAAGATCCAACCGCGATTTAGCCAGTGCGTGCATCTTTCTACTTGCTCTTCATCGTTAAGAATCCACTTCAAAACAACCTTGCCACCCACTCTTCCAATCCAATATAAGATAAGTGTAGCAATCCAGATGCTAACCCAGGAAGTAATCCATACCTTCCATAACTCATTGTTAAAAACCAAGGCACAAGGAACGGTAATTATCTGATTAGTTACTGGGATGAATATGACCTGAACTATTTGTAATAAACCAATGATGACCCAAAACCAAATGTTGTCACCAATCTTATCTCTTAAAGCGACAAAGTCTTCCTTTGTGGTAAAACCACAGGCTTTCAAGATAAAGAAAGTTCCGACTGCGATACCCGCTAATACGACTAGCACAATGACGGATTTAATAATTGTCCATTTGTATTTTTGTAAAAATGCTTTCATCAACTTTTATTATAGTTTACTATGAGTAAGATTATGAATTACGAAATCATCCTTGCGACAAACAATAAACACAAGCTCAAAGAAGTGAGAGAGATTTTATCTCCCCACAATGTCATTGTTTATGGTTTAAGCGACCTCAATATCAAACTTCCTGAAGTCGAAGAAAACGGTAAGACTTACGCTGAAAACGCTTTGATTAAAGCTAAAGCTGTTCAAGCGTTTACCACTATGCCTGTCATCTCTGATGACTCTGGTTTAGAAATTACAGCTTTAAATAACGAACCAGGACTTCACAGTGCGCGTTATGCTTCCTCTTTGGGCGGACACGATAACGCTATTAAGGAAATCTTGAATAGACTGAAAGATAAAGAAGATAGATCCGCTAGATTCGTCTGCGATATCGTTTTATTAAACGTCGACAAAGAGCCACGTATTTTTGAAGGTGTTGCGCCAGGCCATATCGCTAATGAAAAGATGGGCGAAGGTGGTTTTGGTTACGACCCAATCTTCATTAGTGACGAAACAGGCGAATGTTTTGCTTTAATGCAAGAAAATAAAAACACGGTTTCTCACCGTGCTAAGGCATTAAATAAATTACTTATCTACTTAAAGATAAATGGGTTCGTACCATTATAATACTTCTTCTTTAAGCTATTTTTCCAAGCAAAGTGTAGGATAACTAGCACGAATGACGCTGCTAAAAGCGATGCGCCTACAATATAGATCAATAATTTGATTGCTTTTGGTTCGATAAAGAATGAAGCAATAATACCCGCCGCAACAACAACAAAGAGGAAAATGGCGAGAGGTACGCTTATTTTCACAAGGTTTGAAAGAGTGAGATTGTTTAGATAGATATCATCCCTGATGAGGTTTTTGTTTTTCTCTTTTGGATTGAGATATTGTGGCTTGAAGCTATGAACTGTTTGGATAGGAATGTGCTTTTGTAAGTTAATGACTGGTGTTCCGTTTTTATCGAATTCATCAAACAAATAACTCTTGCCTTCAGCGGTAACATATCTTTGTAAATAAGCATTCTTATATTGATCCACGCTATTCTTAGCGCGTTCCACTACGACTTGATATTGTTCCTTATTAGCATCGACAAAATATTCCGCTTCTTCTTTAATGAAGGTCTTATACTTGATGATTTCGTCAAGACGTTTTAAATATAAAACGATACAATCTTCATCATAGAAAATATGATGGTTTTGTAGACGTTTATTCATTCTATTTTCGTATTGATCTAAAGCATCAAGGAGCAACCATAAGAAATTGAAGTATTCACTAGCGGTTTCTTGATAATGGAATAACTTAGCTTGTAAGCGGTGCATTTGTAAGGCTAAAGAAATCTTGCTTGTTCTTAAAGTTGACAAATAAACAAGAGATAAGAGGCGACCAAAGTACGCCACTTTCACTGAATCATCCAAGTCTATAACATGCGCGAAAGTTTGATAAGCGAGCAAATACTCAGTTGATTCGAATAAAGCGTTAGAGGCTTTCTTTAAATACGATGAAATAAGCCAACTATAGTTACCGATGGCTTCTTTTGGTTTCATCGCATGGGTACAATGTGGGCAATAGCAAACCTCCGCATCTTTATTAACGTCGAAGATACGTCTTCTTTCATCGCCTTTACAATGTGTACAAAAACCTTTCTTAAATCCTGCCATAGTTATTACTCTATAAAATAATTTTATTATTTATTTGCTAATCGTCTAGATATTTCTTCTGCCTTCTTATAAATCTCTTCGACACTTTCATTAATCTTGTAGGCACCGTTTTCATAAAGAATTTGACCATTAATCATTGTCAAAACGACATTCTCTTTTTTACCGTAGTAGACGACATTTTTGATGATGTCATTAGTTTGTTTCATATTTGATAAGTCGAGCATGATGATATCGGCGTATTTTTTTACCGCTAAAACGTCAGCGTTATCTAATCCCATCGCTTTAGATGCGTTCACAGTGGCCATCTTTAAGATCTCAAATGGAGGGATTTCACCTTTTTGATGATCCACGACTAATTGCATTTCTCTAAATATATTTAGGCCATGATTACTAGCTGGACCATCAGTGCCTAACGCAATGTTGATACCGTTATCTAAGTATTTCTTTAATGGAGCAACACCTGAACCTAGATAGTCATTGCTACCTGGACATGAAACGATATTGATATTGTTTTCTTTACAAATCTTCACTTCTTCGTCGGTTAAGTGGACGCAGTGGAAACCACCACCGCCATATTTGAATAAACCTTCTTCGTATAAATATTGAAGTGGAGTTTTTTGATGTCTTTTATAGCACTCTTTAACTTCTTTAGCGGTTTCAGATATGTGAGTATAGAAAGGCGTTTTAGTTTTACTAATGGCTTCTTTGGTCCCTTTTAATAAGGCAGCTTCAGTTGTGTATTCAGCGTGGAATCCAATAAGATAACGGACTAAGCCATCTTCTTCGTCGTTGTAGAGATGACACAATCTCTCTAATTCACTGACTGGAGTTGATTCTTCCGCCAAACTAAAGGTGCCTAATAAGAGCGTGCGCATACCGAATTCCTTTGCGGCTTGTGCGCTTTCAGGTGGGAAGTAGTAATGTTCGAAGCAGAATGTGATGCCGTTTTGAACATATTCCAAATAGGAAACTCTGTTTAAGTGATAGACGTCACCAGGTTGAAGTCTTGCTTCTCTTGGGAAGACATAGTCAAAAAGCCATTGTTGAAGGGTCACTTCTTCTGGGACATCTTTTAGAAACACCATCGCACTATGAGCGTGAGCGTTTTTAAAGCCTGGCATTAATAAGTTGCCATTACATTCAACAACACGGTCAAAAGGACCATAACTAGAGGCATCTTTACCGATATAGGCGATGCGTTTATCAGCGACGAGTAAATCGCCGTCGATGATTTTATCATCCACCATGGTCAATATTTTGGCGTTTTTAAATAGTGTTTTCATCTTTTCTTTTTAATACTCGCAAGACAAATCTTTTCTAATTCTAACTCATAGGCATGTAGTTCTTCACAGACAGCATTGAGTTTTTCTTGGTTTAAGACTGGACCAATCTTTTCTTTAACGTTGAACGGTTTACCCACGACCATACGGGTTGTTCTTAAGATGTTAGTTCTCTTAAGATGGTAAACGGGAACGATTGGTGTATCGCTTAAATAAGCGATTAATGCCGCACCACCCTTATATGAAGCAACTTCACCGTCTGTAGTGATATGGCCTTCTGGGAAGAGACCTAATAAGTTACCACCTTTGACATAATCAGCGAAGAATTTCATTGATGAGAATGATGGGTTATCTCTATCTATAGGATAGGACAAGAAAACATAACGGTAAACCCATTCTTGGAACTTATTTTTAATCAGTTCCTTCATAAACATAAAGTGCAGACGTCTATATGGGAACGCACACATAAGGATGAATGGATCATTCCAAGCGACATGGTTTGAGACAATGATGCCTTTACCCCAAATCTTCTTTTTGGCTTCCTTGCCGTCGTATTTAACGTTAGGTCTCCACCACAACAAAACTTGCCACCACGTCCATAATCTGACGAGGTCAAAGAGGAGATATTTGAAGGAAAAGACTTTAGCTTGATGGTTCGGCTTTTTGGTTTTCTTTTTTTCCATATTCAGCTTTTTATATTTTATATAATCATTTTTCTAATGGCAATAAGACGTTATTTTGTTTTACAAAATGAGTCCAAGTGTAATCTTTACTTTACAGGCCTTCTTTGTTATATTAACAAATGAGTCCAAATTAGGAGTAAAGCATATGAAGATTTACGAAGAACTTGAAAGAAGAGGATTAGTTGCTCAAGTCACTGATGAAAAAGAGATTAAAGATTTAATCAATTCTGGTGGCGCGAGATTTTATATCGGTTTTGACCCAACAGCGGATTCCTTACACGCTGGTCACTTCATGACACTAGTGTTAATGAAGAGACTTCAAATGGCGGGCAATAAACCAATCGTCGTCTTGGGTGGCGGCACTGGTTTAGTCGGTGATCCAAGCGGTCGTACAGACATGAGAGCAATGCTCACAGAAGAACAAATCGCTCATAACTGCGAACGCTTCAAAGAACAAATTTCCCGCTTCATCGAATTCGGTGATGACAAAGCCATTTGTGTGAACAACGCTGATTGGCTAAAAGGGTTAAAATACGTTGAACTTTTAAGGGATGTTGGAGCCTGTTTTTCCGTTAATAAAATGTTAACCGCTGAATGCTACAAACAAAGAATGGAAAAAGGTCTCACATTCTTAGAATTCAACTACATGATTATGCAGTCCTATGACTTCTATTACTTACATGAACACTATGGTTGTAATATGGAATTTGGTGGCGATGATCAATGGAGCAACATGCTCGCTGGTACAGAGCTCATCAGAAAGAAAACAGGCAAAGATGCCTACGCTTTAACCATTCCTTTACTCACCAACAGTGAAGGTAAGAAGATGGGTAAATCCGTCAACGGTGCTCTTTGGCTTGATAAAGAAAAGACATCTCCATATGAATTCTTCCAATACTGGAGAAATATCGATGATGCGGATGTCGATAAATGCTTAAAGATGATTACCTTCATCCCAATTGAAGAAATCGAAGAAATGACCAAATGGCCAGATAATAGAATTAACGAGAAGAAAGAGATTCTCGCTTTTGAAATTACTAAATTAGTACATGGTGAAGAAGAAGCTCAAAAGGCTCTAAGCGCAGCGCGCGCTTTGTTCTCCGGTGAAGGCGATGATGCGAATATGCCAACCACCGAATTAGATAAGAATGAGATGAGTGAAGACATTGGTTTATTGGACTTATTAGTCTTAACCAAATTAGCCGCTTCTAAAGGTGAAGCAAGACGTCTCATTGATCAAGGCGGCATTTCACTCAACGGTGAAAAGGTCAGCGATGTT
>JAEEGL014168542.1_pt1 | contig 18476 bp, 14 predicted proteins | sample 9134231 | NCBI WGS metagenome assembly JAEEGL01 (sample SAMN16246548, study PRJNA631951) | gut metagenome | biome: gut microbiome; feature: rumen; material: fiber-attached | host: Bos | place: Iran: Karaj | collected 2018-10 | reverse complement strand
GATACCTTTTTCATCAAGATAACGCATTATGGGAGCAAGCTTTTTCTTATTAGAAGTGATAACCATGATATCACCATAGGTTATCTGTCTCGGTTCCTTATCCTCACCGGTCCTTACCTTGAATTTATCATTAAATGTAATTGCATCAATGATCTTTCCAATCTGTATAGGATCGGTCTCTTCGGGATGCACCGCTTCCAAAGCTCCGGTATAAACTTTATAAGAAAACATACCCTGAAATTCATCCGTCTTCTCATCAGGAAGAGGAATCTCTTCAAACCTACTCTGGTTCTCATTCTCTTCAGGAAGAAGTTCTGTAAAACTCTTATTGAAATGATCACAGATCATCCTTGTGGATCTGAAGTTTCTCGAAAGTGACAAAATCTCACCACAGCTGTTTTTGAAAAGTCCCTTAACCTTCAAGAAAGAACTTACATCTGCGCTTCTGAAACGATAAATAGACTGCTTGGGGTCACCTACAATAAAGAGTGAACCCGGTCTTGGCTCACAAGCACTCCACTGGGGTACAGGACTCTCACTTGATAAATAGAAGAACACCTCTGCCTGCATAGGATTCGTATCCTGAAACTCATCGATAAGAAAATAGCTATGGCGTTCATAAATATAACGGATCAGTTTTCCGTCGCCCTCAGCATCTCTTTTTAACATTTCACGAAGATAATAAAGGTAATCAAAAAAAGTCATGTTACCCTTATCCCGCATTGCTTTTTCAAGCAAAGGAACACACTCCTCGAGGAACGTTAATGAAACACTATACTGCAGACCCTGAAGTTTTTGATGAAGTTCTTTTGCGCTCTCACATTCATACCACTTTCCGGTAGCTCCCCCGGGCGCAAACACACCTGTAAGAGACACTCCGTACTTATCCATAGCATCAGGAAGAATCCTAATACTCTGTAATGACTTTAACGCATACATTACACTCGAGAAATTTGATTCCCAGCGCTTGCACAGCATCCTATAAGTATCGTCAATCCTATCCCACGCCGCAACACTATCTTTATTTCCCGAATACATTATCTCAGGATGATCCTTAAGGCATTTGACAGCCTTCACCAGTTCATCACGTTCTCTCGCAAAGGCATTCCCTAAAGAGACGTCCTTAGTACGTTCAAAATTAAAATGAACGTTTCTGTTGCTCATAAGAATGTACTCACCATTAACGAAAACCTCGTCTCCGTTTCTGTAAAACATTCGGAACAAATCCGCCTTGTCTTTCAGCTCTTTTCCATAATCCCCGGAACATATCTTAACAAACATCTGCTTATAAAAAGCCTTAGACTCTTCTTCGCTGGTTATGTTTGCATCCGAAGGGATCCTTGCTTCAGACGGATGTTCAGACAAAACCATGCTACAAAATGAATCGATGGTTCCCATAAAGCAAAGATCAATATTCTTAAGGGCCTCTGCACAAAGTGCCATAGTTTTTTCAGTAGGCTTCGGAAGCTGACCTGCATGTCGTGTATCTTCCCAAACATAGTCAGGATTACTCCTTTTGATAAGGATCTTCTGGAAACGATCATAGAACTCTCCAGCGGCAGCTTTGGTAAAGGTAATTGCGCAGATCTTCCCAATAGGAATTCCCGCTTCAACCATTGCAACCATACGATTAACAAGCATTGTCGTCTTACCGGAACCCGCTCCTGCTTCAACGAAGAAATTGGTATTAATGTCAGACACTATACGGTTGCGAGACTCTGAATCCTTATCAATTCCAATGTTACTCATCATCGTCCCCTCCCATCTCTTCGTTCTTTCCACAGATCATGCCAAATTTACAGTACTTACAAGGATCAGGATCATCGTTCGTCCTCTTAATAGCAAACTCAGATACAGGGAACTCAGATGCAGTCAAAATCTCCTTAAACCGGCAAAGTTTTTCATTGAGTTGTGCCTTCATCTCATCATCATACTTGCAGCTAACTGTCTCACCAAGCCTAATATAGCGGAACTCCCCGCCGGAGATCCTAAGTCCCTGTTGCTCCATAAGATACGCATAAATAACAATCTGGAGGCATGTATCAATATCATCCTGCACATGAGCAATATTTCTTCCACTCTTGAAATCAACGATTAAATAAGAACCATCGGCTAGTTTCTCAACCCTGTCAGGATATCCGTGAAGCTTTACACCACTCTCATGAACACAATGAATGTCCTCCTCCTTCAGGATAACCTCTCTATGGGGATCCATACGGTATGCAGTCTCCATCATATCAATGAATTGCTCTTTTTCATTCTCCGCATCCTTATCAAGAAGAACCGGATGCTGCAAGATATAACGGTCAAAGCAATCACCGGAAAGCTTAACAAAATCCTCCAAGCTCATATCCGAATTTGCCAATTCTTCCATCAAATGATGGGCTAAAGTACCACAATCATTGGCAGGGATAACAGAGAAAGGATCCTCTTCATCCGGCTGAGGAATGCCAAGAATATTTCCAAGCATAAAGGCTCTGGGACAGCCAAATAAAGTGTTAAGCGCAGATGGTGAGTACTCTTTATCAAGATTAACCGCTACAGTTACAGGCTCACGTTCCTCAAGATCTTCCATCTGAAGGACTGCTTTACCTTCATTATAGCTTTCACCGACTTTACGAGTCTTTGATATAGCAGGCTCAAAATAGTCAACCTTCTCGGTATGTTCTTCAAGTTCCTTTGAAGTCGCATTACTACCGCTCTCCTCGCGATACAATTCAAACACAAGAGAAGATGCATTATCCTTCTTTAATTCAGAAACATTAAGACCTGCATATGAAACATATATATCAGAACCAAGTCCTGAAGAAAGCCTTGCAAGACTGAGAAGCCTCTCTCTCTTCTTTTCGATCTTGCCATCAGAAGTAAAGCTCTCCGCGCCTTCACCGAAAAGCCTTAAATCCGCATCCAATAATAGATAATTCTCTACTGGGGATCCGGGATACTTCGATGCCGAAAGTCCGGCGATATAAAGATTCTCTCTAACAGAAGAATAGGCTCCGTCAATGCCGGTAACATAAAGCTTTCCTTCTTCGCTCTTGCTGTTTCCAACGCTCAGACCAAGAACATTTAAGATCATATCCTCCGTTGCCTGCTCTATTCCCGCTGACCTAATAACTTTCAGTTCATCATAAATAGTGCGGACAGCGTCAAGATCTAGCATCATAAGAAGTTTCTGGGAATTGGTTTCGCTCCCCTTTCGAATCATGGAATACTTCTGTATAAAATCTTCCGCAGGGAGAGAAAGTTCTTTTGCAAGAACTTCAAGGAATGGAATACAACTTATCTTACGAAGTATTGTTTTATAATCCTTGCTTTCAGGATCGGTTACTTCCTTTTCATCAAGAATAGCTTTCTTGAAATCAGCTATACGTTTTCGATTTATACCTTCATCATTGGTTAACCGCAGATTACCTACCGTCTCATAGAATACCGACCAACTGAAATTCTCATCAGGTTCAGGATAGATCTCCTGCAATTTCTTTGAATCAAAAGCCTTGCTATTCAGCATCGCATTAATAGAAGCCGCGCCAAAAAAGCCTTCCGTCATCCAATTATAATAAAGTACAAGAAGCCTAGCAGGATTTGAGTTTTTAATCGGGATACCACACCCAAAAGTAATTGGAAGATCATAGAGAAGTGCATAGTCAAAAAAGATCTGAGCGTATGTAGAAGTATCCGCTACTGCGACAGTACATTTATCCAGCTTCTTTCCGTTATAGATATCCGTAAGAATAGTTTCCAATTCGTTGGGCGCACCATAACAATTCTTGAAACTCTTTATCTTAAGGTGCTTTTCCTCTACGCCAAATAAATCCCGGAGAGAAACTACGGAATACTTTTCACCTGACAATTTTTTTAAAAGAAAACTCTCAAGAGGTGTTAGAGGATATTCTTCAATAACATAGAAATCAGCATCAATCACGATGCTTTCAGATGCAGCCTTTCTCACAAGAGAAACCGAGTCAATCAGTTTCCTCTCAGAAAGGATTGTCATGAACTTTTTATATACAGAAACAAGAGCCGCATTCTTCTCAGAGAAGATACCCTTTGAAAGCGTTTCATTAATAACTGTCGGTTCATCCCCTTCAGATACCAGGCTTCTCATTCGCCTAATTGCTCCGGCTATCTCCTTAATGTCAGAATAGGTTGTCTTTCCAAAATATGTTTCACCCTTAACTGCTTCCGCAACTAGTGCAGTCTCTTCGCGAGAACTAACAAAATCCTCCGCAATTGCAATCCCACTTCTCATAAGAGCAATACGCGCCAGTTCCCCCGCGCCAACTATTCTAATGTTAAAACAATTAACGCCGTGCATCGCAAGTCTCTTTGAAAGTTCCGCGCCACTAGCCCCCGGCGCAAGATATATCTTCTCTCTCATTGATCAAACCCTTCTAACTAATTCTTCTCAATGTATGGAACAACCCCGGCTCCATCTGCATCCCAAAATCCGGGTAAAGGTTTATCCGATTCAAAATAAGAATGCTTCTTTGCAGTATCATACTCGGAAGTTTTAAAAGCACATAAGATAACCCTTACATCATAATCAGAATTATCGCTAATAAACTTATCATACGCAAGGCAACACTGACGAGTGGATTCTCCGACAGGATCAGCCAGACTTCCCCCAAATATTCCTGAACTGATCAACGGGAACGCAATACTATGAAATCCATTCTCTTTCATAACACATAAAGAATTGTAATACGCGTTTAATAATGCCCCTTTTCCATTAGGTGTTACTCCAAAATCGGGTCCAACCGCATGGATTATAGCTTTTGCGTTCTTGATTCCGAAGGAGGGCGTTATTACTGCATCTCCATCATTTAAAGGAGTATTATATTTTCTACATGCGTTAGTCAGTTCACGATCCCCAGCTTTACTAAAAATCACTCCACAAATTCCGCCGCCCATAGCGAGATATCTATTAGCTGCATTTACGACTACATCAACTTCTTGATTAGCGCATGAACCTTGTATTAACTCAATTGACTGCATAACACTTCCTCCTAATATAGTAAAAGGGATTGCTTTAACTTACTACCAACTTCCTTACCTGCTTAATAAACTTAGCCGGTATCTCATCTTCCAGACTCCAAGTAATACTCATAGGCTTACTTCCGGTATGCTGTACATAATTTACAAATCCAAGCACACTATACGAAGGTGTATTACCCCAAGTATCTTTCTTAGAATCTCTTACACATAAAAGGATCTTGCTTCCCTCACTTCTGTGATTGATATATCTTTGGCCGGTCGAAGACTCTACACTTGTCGTACTCTGACTCTGCCAATGGAACAGCTTCTCATTTATTGCATAGTCCTTGTACATTGTAGTCGGCGAATACTCTTTGTCCGACTTATTTAAAGTAACAAATAAAACATCAATCTTTTTATCCGGCAACCACTTTACTCCTTCACGTACGATTGAAGGTCTCATGTAATCAAGCGCAACCAAGATCTGATCTCTTGAATATATACAGTGAAGATCCAACGGACATTCAAAACCGAAATCAAGCTCCTTATCCACCAAATCAATATGCTCGAATCGATATTCCAAAAGAGCTTTCATCTCAGCAATCAAATTCTTGCTCTTGCTTAATGTCTTGAAATTATCATATGCCTTTTCAGGATTACTATAATCAATTACATCCATCCATACAGTTACATAGAACATCTGAAGCATTCTTTTCTCAAGAGGCGAAAAGGTATTAAAATCAAGATCCCCAAATCTATCAACTACTCTTAACACAAATCCAATAAGTCTTCTGGAATCAATGTAAGCCAACCTAGAAAGGGCAGATGTCATCTCCTTCTCTAATGGTTCATTAAAGTCATCCAGAACTTTTGCAAAGACGCACATTCTTGAAAAGTTATCTTTTTTATAAATAGATCGGGGGTCCATTTTGTAATGAGATAAGAAATTGCCAAAGGTTAATTCTTTCCCGGTATCTTCTGTAAAGGTCGAAATCTTATTTAAGATTCCGGTTCTAGTTTCTATAGAACTCTTTATATTCTGAAGAACGTACTCTTCGGCTTTTTTCTCAAGCTGAATGTAACAACCCTTTGGAACAGAAACAAATCCCTTTTTAATCTCGCCCTCTACGCCTCGTCCAGTATTAGATAAGAGAGCTGCAAACTTTTCTTCGTAGTTATATTTTTTGTTAGCCTGACCAATAAAATCAAGTACAGTAAGACAGTCCTTGCTATCATCAAGACGAAGTCCTCTACCGAGCTGCTGAAGAAAGATCGTTAATGATTCGGTCGGTCTTAAGAATAGGACAGTATTAACCGAAGTAATATCAACACCTTCGTTGTATAAATCAACAACAAAGATTACTTTTATCTCTCCGCTTTCCAATTTCTTCTTTGCATTAATTCGAACTTCTTTGTCGGAATCCGAATCAAGTTCCAAAGCACTAATACCATTCTCATTGAAAAAGTCAGCCATGAATCTCGCGTGATCTTTCGATACGCAGAATCCAAGAGCCTTCATCTCGTCAACTGACGTGGTATATTTTTCGATACTTCTTATTACGCTTTCAGCTCGCTTTTCTGCTATTCGGCCGCTTAAAGCAAGTACATTACTAAGTTCGCTTCTATCATATCCTCCTCGGCTCCATCTAATCTCAGAAAAATCAATTTCATCCGATACACCAAAATACTGAAAAGGGCAAAGAAGCTTTCTGTCAATTGCTTCTGGAAGCCTTATCTCCGCTGCAATTCTACCGTTAAAGTATTTCAGAATATCTTCTCCATCCATTCTTTCAGGAGTCGCAGTTAGTCCTAATAATATCTTAGGTTTAAGTTTATCCAATGGTGATTTGTATATCGGAGCGGCAGCATGATGAAACTCATCTACGATTACAAAATCATAAAATTCCGGATCTAATTCATCATAGAGTTTTCTTGTATTTAATGTTTGAATAGAAATGAAAAGATGATCTAATGATTCCGGCTTGTAGCTTCCAACCCAAAGATCGCCAAAGTTCGGATCCTTTAATACCCCGCGGAATGTTTCTATGCTCTGTTCAAGAATCTCTTCTCTATGTGCTACAAATAAAAGTCTATTGGGTTTACCCGGATTCTCTCTGCAATATCTCTCATAGTCAAAAGCTGAGATAACAGTTTTTCCGCATCCGGTTGCAGCAACTACAAGATTTTTATTGTAGCCTAAGACCTCTCGTTCGGCCTTGAGCTTATCAAGGATCTCCTGTTGGTATGAATAAGGTCTTATATCAAAGACATATTTTCTCTCTTCGCCTTCGCCAACATATTTTTCATTCTTTAGAGCCTGGATTAACCTCTTTTTTTGAGACTCATCATAGGTTTCGAATTCTCTGTCGTTCCAATATGTATCAAAGGTAAAAGCAACCTTAGCTATGGTCTCAGCCATATCCTTTTCAGTTGCTTTTACATTCCATTCAAGTCCACTGGTCAAAGCAGCGTTAGACATATTGGAAGAGCCTATGTAGGCTGTAGTAAACCCTGTTTCTCTATAAAAAACATATGACTTTGCGTGAAGTCTGGTTCTTTTTGTATCGTATGAAATCTTAATCTCTGTATTGGGAAGCTTATTTAATTCTTCAACAGCCTTTACATCTGTCGCTCCCATGTATGATGTACAGATAACTCTTAAATTGCCACCTTTACCAGTGAATTCCCTAAGTTCTCCAATCAGCTCTCTTAATCCACTCCACTTGATGAAAGATACAAGCATATCTATCTTATCAGCAGATACAATTTCTTTCTTTAATTCATCAAGCATCTGAGGTTCTCTGACTGCTCCGGTAAAGAGGCTACTGTATGCCATAGATGTTTCAGGGCGAACTACATCTTTTGCCTTCTTACCCAAAAGAATTCTTTCATCATTGCTATTTAAAACTGCAAGAAGCTGTTCACCTGATTCCTCAATTTTGATTTCGTCGTTAGAATCGCTATCGATAGAACTGATAACCTTGTTAATGTACTCAATCTGACTTTGTAAAGCAGCTTCTCCGGAGGTTTCATAGATATTGTCCATCTTACGCTGAAGAAGTTCTGCAACATAAGTTGATAAGATACGCGAGGCCTCTGCACCATCCACCTTTTCGCAATGCTTACATTCATCTGGTATCTGCTCAAGCTCACTGTTTATCTGCTTATTTATGATTTGCTCATAAAGTCCAGTCTTCATACATCCCTCCGAGAATTCTGGCTTCTTAACTACACCGCCATTTTCTCATACTTACTGTCCCATAAATTACTCTTGAAATATAGTGTTCAAAAACTTTCTATTGGCAATAGCCTTTTCAAGTTCTCTATTGTCTTTATCATCTCCATATCCACCGACTTCCCAACATTGAGGCATGCATATTTTTTTCTTTGCCTTTACCAACTAAAACCCATACACCTTTTTGCCCCAGAGTTTCCCTTTTTAATCCGCCTTTCGGCACAAATTTATTCCCCGTATGTATAAGGCTAATAACAATATCCGCTAGCAGTAGTTCTTTTCCGGTTTCTGAATACCTCTTGATTTCCATATTATTCATAGCCCCCTGTATTTTTCATATCATTCACTGGGTTTTATCTCTTATACAAAATCATATTGTATCCAACATATTAATTTTATCGACTAAAGATTCATCTTTCAACCCCTATTATACTGCCTTTTCAATCTTATATATGCTTTACGCATATACTAATTGCATATATAATTTATATATGCGTAGGGCATATTCAAAGACATTATATCTTTCTCCTTAACAACTTTCTATAATGACACTTGAAAGGAGCAACCAATGTACAAAATAGAAAACAAAAAAATCGGACAGCACTTATCCGATCTAATAAAAACTAGTAAATATAAGAGCACAAGGCAATTCTGTATAGCATACTTATCCCTTAAATACGGCACAGAGCCCAGCCAAAGCGATATACAAAACATGCAAAACAGAGTAAGTCAAATTGTGAATGGTAAAAAGGGAATTCAAATAGAAGACCTTCCGGTGTTTACCGAGCTACTTCATGTATCTGCAGAAGACATCTTAAGTGCAGGAACCGTTTTAGCACCGGTATCAAATAGAATAACAAACTATTCAATAGCCTTGTCTCACGATCAGTCTGAATGGGATGCCTTTATAAAAGATGCAGAAAAACCTTTCCTCAACCCGGATGAATACAACAAGACTGTCATTGACTATGCCATTGAAGCAGGCAACTATCAATTCCTAATATATCTTATAAACAATGGTTATATATGGTTTGTTGGAGACGAGAAAGATGTTTGTTACCTTGGAGGCTTTGGAGCCGGAACCAGGATTGAAAGAAGAGATTTCATGCATCAAGATCTTTTGACTTATCGTATGCAGGAACAGGATGATCTTCGATATAAGATGATCTACTTAGCTATAGAAAATGGAAACTATGAAATATTAGATTCTATGAAGGCCAGAGAAATTCCGCTTTTATATACACTTAACTATTATCATCCTTGGAACTTAAATAATAAAAAATATGAATTCACCGGAAATATAGAACTCATGATACAAAGTATCGCCAGAGCAAATAAAAAAGTTCTTTCATACTATTTCACAGAATTTGAAACAGAAAAAACCAACACATCACTTCCCGGTACATTCATATTCCCATTTGCAAATCAAGTTCTCGATGCGCTTATAAAAAACAAAAGGACAAAGGAAAGTATTTTCTGCCTTGAGAAAGCTCTTGAGCACAACAAAAAAGTTCTTAAGGATCTCCAAAGTATCGTAGACAGGTCAAAAACCTTGATCAGGCAAATGTTTAAAGACGATAAGCATTATGATGAAAAAACATATACAAATGAGATATGGAGAGACTATTACTTCTTCCCTGATTTAGGAATGGTTTCAATTCATATGCCAATCTTCCTAATGAAAGGTGAAGGTTTCATAACAAACGTTGTAAAGGTATCGGCAAAATCAAACAACCCTGATGTACAACGCCTTTCTGAGGAACTGAACAAAACTTATAATCGGTTCAACACATATCTTTCAAAAAAGGAGGTATAACCAATGTATGGATCAATATTTGATTACGAAGACGGCAGTTTCATTCACCAAACATCTGACAATATGGGCATCGATTCAAACGGAGATTTCCATATGAGAATGGGCGATAATATGTCAATGAACATGGACACCGGAGAACTTCATTTAACTTCATCCTGGAATAATGATGACGATGACGACGATTACTAAAAGATAAACGAGAAGGCATTCCTCAATGGAATGCCTTCTCAATATTTATTGTATTTTATCTGAACCAGACTATTTTGTCGTTCCTAATATTTATTTATTATTTTGATTCTTTTCTTTTGTTTTTTCAGACATTTTTTTATCTTTTTGAGATCAGATTTCACTTTTTCTAAATCTTCTTTATTGATTTCCACATCTGATACCAGGTCACAATTTCTTTCCTCAGTAGTCAAGTCTAAATCACTATTATTTTCTTCTTCTTTAGATTTGCCTGCTTGCGGTTCATTCCCGTTTGGTTTATGTACTCTTCGCATCTGTCCTACCTTATCCATAGGGATCAGTTCAAAGTATTCGCATTCATTTTCAAATGGCTTATTTCCACACAAAATGTAATTTTCTCTTGTTTCATACAAATAACATACTCTGCCTTCATTTTCCCATTCGATTAGGGCGCGCTCCCCTTTCATCCTATCTACATATAAATGGATAACATAAATAGATACTAGTGAAATAAATATAGGTATAATTACAACAAAGCAGTAGTATATGTAATTATTCTTATCAAAGCCGTACAATAGCAATACTTGTACTATTTCAAAAAAGCAAAGCATTATCACGCAATAAACAAGTAAACTGCATTTTCCTATGATTTGTTTAGCAAATTCCTTATCGATCCCTTTGTAATGACTTTTCCTATAATTTATCAGCGTTAAGACACCTACTATTGATATAATAACATGTAACCCCATCCAGCCAAGGACAAATATATATATAACATTATCACTTATAGAATTATTCGCTGCGATATCTTTTAAAATGTCCTTTATCGAGTACAATAAAACAAAAACCGCAAGTGCAAAAGAGAACGTAAACACCGAATAGGTATGTAGCTTATATTTATTTTTTTCCTTATGAGTCATTAGTGTTATTGAGACACCAGATTGATTTAAATCTGCTATTACACTAATAACTCCACCAACAATTCCAAATAAAGTTGTTATTAATGCTACAATAGCTGCATAGCTCTCAGCGTTTTTTAATAGGTTATCCATATTATCCCCCCTTATAAATACTTATTAGTTCATAGTGCAGATATCCATTGGTTATTATATCACGTTTGGTATTCTTGTTCCATATCAGATTTGATAATTTATGAAGGTTACGTAATATTACTATCAGTATCTGCCATCGGTTATTGATATAGTATCATACAGCATCTCGTTACACTAAGATTACTTTATAAACCACAGCAGGCATTCCACATAAGTGAAATGCCTGCGACACCATTAGATTATCAAGTTGAATGTTTTAATCAAGCACTATCAATTATTTCCCAAACAACTCATCGAAAGATACTTCTTCTCTGCCTTCAGCCACCTCATCAATAACCTTATATGTCTCATCCATTTCCCGTGCCAAAGTCTTTGAATCCACTTTGACTTCATGAACCCTCTCTTCTACCTTCTCAGCTTTATTCAAGCTAACCGTTGGTTCATTGGTGGTTTCTCTTTCGATATGTGTACTGGTTTCAGATTCCCCCGTTACTGATTTAACTAATTCAGTTTTAACCTCTCTACTATCTTCCAACTTTACATCAGAAAGATTCATCTGCTTAGGTTCTGTACTAGCCTTCACATTAGCAGCTCTATCTATTTCAGTTCTCTTCACCTGTGCTTCTCTTGCTTTAACAGGTGAAGCCTTTTTCTTCTCTTTTACATTAAACTGCTTTAATTCCTCATCACGGATCGGAACTATTCCTTTTTCCGTTACCTCACCCTTCTTCGAATATATCTTATGAGTATCGGGTATTACTGATTTTACCTCTTTCTCAAGGAATGCATTCTTATCCTTCTTATTTACCTCATGAGATTTCTTATTCCCATCCGCATCAACTGACACACAGCTTCCATGAGACACTGGTCCATACGCTCTTTTAAGATTTCCGTGTGCATCATATAATAAAAATCCGCCAAACAATCTTGAAAGTCCAAAACCGGTAAACTCGCCACGCGCATTTGTAAATATTCTTGTTCCCTTTAAAGGTCCCGGAATACTTAGTCCCTTGAACTTGCCATTTGAATTAAGCACTAGTCGCATTCCCGCACATGATTTCAAACTCATACTTCGAAGAGAACCATCAGCATTATAATGAAGTTTCATACCAGCAGGACCGCGAAGACTAAAACCTGCTTTACCGGTAAGAAGTCTTGCGGCATATCTTAAGCCTCGTATCGCCCTTATATGCGAAGCAAATACGGAGAACAAGCCTTTAGATGATCCCCGGCTACTGCTCCCTCCTTTTCTACTTTTTCTTCCAAAACCTCCGCTCAGGCACATAAAAATACCTCCTAAATTAGTTCAGCATTGAACTTTTTCATTATGGTAACATTCCGTACCTATCGCTCTGAAAATATACCCGAGTCATCTCATGTCCTACATGAGCATCCATTGTTACTGTTTCACCGGGGTGGAAAGATACTCTGTGCTGGTAATTTGTAATTCTGGATGCTACAAGAGTTAATCCCGGCCCTCTATCAACGGTATAATTCAAAATATAATCACCAGGCTCATACTCTATTTTTAACGTTTCGCCTGCCTTTATTACGGGATCCTTGATATTTCGCTCCTTAAATCTAATCCATATTTTTGCAATCGGATTTGATGCAAGACAAGCAACTAGCAAATATGCTTTTCCATCCGAAGCTATCGGCGCCTGACTTGCCAATGGATTATTATTTGCCGGTTGCTGTGTTTGGAGTGGTGTCATTCTCCCCGCTAAATCAATCTTGTTTCCGCAACTATAGCAAAACTGATCACCCTCGTTCAATTTGTAACCACATTTTGGACAAAACGGCATCCTCGTAACCTCCTATTTATTTCCAAAATTCCACCTTATCTCATAATCTCTTTTAGTTTCTTTACATCATCTTTATTATCAAGTACGTGCATACGAGTATGGCAGTTCGGACACAACGCTACCGTATTATCAGTACTATCTTCTCCACCTTTGGATAGCCAATCAATATGATGAACCTCAAGATATGGATTTCCTTTTTTATCATTAAACGGTGCCGTTTGCTTACAAAGCTGGCATATTCCGTTGGCTCGTCTTCTTGTTTCCTTTACAACAGCCTCACTACGATAATATTGCTTCGATGTCTTGTCCTTTGAGCCACCTGAACCTGTAATCTTTTTGGTAACTTGATTCTCTGTCAGAAGTTCAATTTCAGCTAAATCATCTTTACTTGGTTCCCATCTGTTAAAATCATTTCCTTTAAGAACCCACAAAAATGAATGTGCATCAATTAGTCTGGGGTTTGCAGACATATTTAGTTCTTCATCCATTACATCACGAATTTCATTAATAATTTGAATATATCCCTGATAATTCTCCCAACTACATTTTCTTGTTGTGGAATAGTCTATTCCCAGAATTTTAAATGCTTTGTCAAAATTACCGGGACTAATAGGAAGAAATCGTGTATCATCTTTGATGAAAAACAAAAATGCAATCGTTTCGTAATTGCCGCCAAATATTTTTACTGCGTCAGAAAACGCTTCTGCTTCATCGTATATCGGATTTGCATAGATGTTATAAATAACTCGTTCAAGCGCCTTTATATCCTTTTTCTTTAATTCTTTCACACGATTACTAAACCTTGTTTTTTGCAATCTATGTACAAGTATATCCGACTTATTCACAGCTCTTATAATTCTGTCGGAAATTATACCCTTGCCAATCCACGCCTCAGTCCATTTCTCGCACTTAAGCTCTTCTCTTGCTTTAACAGAAACTATTGTTTTAAAATTCTCAGTACTTCCTAAGAATCCTGTTTTATCACAAAAACTTATGACACCTTTACGACCATCTTGCTGATAAACAAATGCTGTAAATCGGTTCATCATCAACAAGAGTCTTGGCAAATCTTTTATATAGCTGCTACTCATTATTACCCCTCTATCCTTTAAAACGACTTATAAATACTATTATTGCTTATACGTTCTTTTCTTAACTCTTACCAACAGCATGTACTACATGGCGTAAATCCCCTTGCTATAGCTTCGCTTTCAGTAACATATTCCGAATCCTTCATTCCATGTGCATCTTTATTGGAATGATATTTACTTCCTGTCTTAGGGATCCAAACATAGCGAATATTCTCATCAACTATTTGCTGAGATACTGTGGTTGAATCAGTAGACGTATTGTCAACTACCATTGTTCCGGTATAATATCCTAAATGATAGCCTTTCAAGCATCCTTTATCTTGACAACAGTCCCAGCTATTATCAGCGTTGTAATACTCCATGATGCGTTCATAGCTATCAGTTTCTTCCCAGTTTTCGGGCTTTATTTTCCTAACATGCTTGCAATCAGCTAAATGAACTTTTTTTGTATCTAAATTCAGCACATACTTTTGAGTCCCATGTTTATTCGGATCATAATACAAATAAAAATTATCCGTGTTTCCGTATTTTTTGTTACTCGCCTCATTTGAAATGCTCTGTTCATTCCCCTGATCTTCCTGCGAATTTGTTACTGCGACGTCAGTATTATTTGTTACAGTCACATTACCATTTTCAGTTATTTCCGCCTGGACCGGTTTGTCTTTGCTTTCTTCAGCAGTTTTATTCTCCTTAGTACTGGTTTCTGTGGTATCTTTTACAGAATTATCAGGAATAATCTCACTTACATATGTCTCTGTTATTGTAGCCTTATCATCTGTATTACTCGGATATACTATAGTCGTAGTATCCGGTACTGAATAATCATAAGTATCATCGTAATTTACACTGTCGATATTCTTTGGGATTATTAATGTATCATCCGAAATAGATGGCGTTACTTCTTCCAAATCCGCCACCACAATTTCAGCCTTGTTGCTAACCGCCTTATTAGGTTGAACATCACTCTTCTGCACTGATCCGCTATAAGCAGATACTCCTGCAAGTGTAAGTGCAGATAAAACAAAAGGAATCGCGACTTTGGGGAACTCGCTTCTCCAACTCTTAACGAAGAGTGCAAGAATACAAGGACCGATTAGTACGCCGGTTCCCGTAAGAGCAATTATGAAGATTATCATTGTAGTACTATTCATTCTTTATTCCACCGACTCCAAGAATACCTTATCCGCAAACCCGCCACGTTTCCCGGCCTTCTTTGCTCTCATTGCCTCAAGTTCTTCCAGCGAATAACCTTTGGCTATACATATTGCCTGAAGTACTTCGAGAACATCAGCCATTTCTTCGAGGTTTTTATCCTTCTGGTATTCAGCTACTTCCTCATTCAGTTTCTCTTCCAAAGCAGCTAAATATTCCTCATCACCAAGAATACGTGTCTTGCACGTTTTCCCATCCGCTTCTATGATTTCAGGAATCTTATCCCTGACAAGTTTGTTATATACCTTCATAATCATTCTCCACGATACTGCCACTTTCCAAATCCGCAGTTTTCTGCCGATTGGTACACCGGCAGTATTACTGATTTAAGTTCTCCGGCAAACTCAGAAAAGTCTACACCCTGTCTATAAATTCGATAGCGGATATCGTCGTTGTTAATGTGCTCTTTTGCACATTTATCAAACTCTTTATGAACCGCCTCGTACTTCCATATCATTTGATATGACTGGAATTCAAGCTTCGCAAGTTTTTCGAAATACTTATCCCAATCAGGAAGATTATTGCTCTTGGCACTATTGATGCTCTTAGTCGTAGGGCTAAGATTCCACATTTCATCATGCGCAACATAAGACCATGGAACAAAATGATCGATTGATATATCTTTGTCCGTTAACACAATATCGCTATAGATTTCTCGTACAGGTTCAATTGAAGTTAACAGCTTCCAATACTTCTTAACTTTTTCAAGTTTACGTTCCTGAGGTGGATACAGTTTATCTGCGATTCCCGGAACACTGGGATTTCTTTTTTGGAGATATAGGATCATGTTGTATTCGAGCCAACCACGGATGATTTCCTGATTCTTTATGATGTATCTGATCCAATCTTCTTGAATTATAATTTTTGTTGATAAACCGTTTAATGCTGAAAAATAGTACAGCAGTCTTCTTTCCTGATTAATTCGTTTTATCAGTTCATTTTGTCCGGCTTTCCATGCATCACCCTTTAGTTCAGCAAAGAATGGAGCCTGTAGACGGTATGGGACATTTAAGGTCAATGTCTTTTTCTTCTCTATGATTTCCTTATCCTTGGTATCCCTCAAAAAATCTATAATGGCAGATTTCTTCTCGCTGGATTTAAGCTCCGGGTACTTCTGCTTTATCAGATCCACAAGGTTTTCAAGAGTATCCTTAGGACCAAGATTAAGATGATACTCAGTTACCATATACCAAGCATCAGCAATCATCTCATCAACCAATTCCTCATAAGTGAGTTCTGTTTTGCCATTGGTTATTTTTGAAAGAATTGCTTTAAACCAAAAGAATTTGTAACACTCACTTGTATTATCGAATAAGCGTCCGAGATATTCTATATTCAGTTCTTCGGAATATGGTAACTGCATGTTTATTATCCTATAACAGTCCTAATCTTATCTATCAATGTAATATCAGCGGGTAACCAGTCAACGCTATCTAATGTATTCTTGTCGAGCCACTTTGCTGCTTCATGTTCTTTTAATGTTAAATCCCCGCTTACAAGTTCACACCAGAAGCAATCCATGGAAAGGTGAAAATTGGGATAATCGTACTCGATAGTATCTATCAATTCACCAACGGTTATCTCTGTTTCAAGTTCTTCCATGATCTCTCTCTTGAGAGCCTGCTGAGGTGTTTCACCTTCTTCTATTTTCCCACCGGGAAATTCCCATCCATCTTTATAGTCTCCATAACCACGCTGGGTTGCGAATATACGCTCACCATCACGTATGACAGCTGCCACAACTCTTATTGTTTTCATTAAATCTTACACTCCTACAATATACTCATAAATATCTTCTCTCACCGGATTATCCAATACCCACTCAATTTCAACAGCGGTCTTTTCCGTATTGGGCATAGTAAATTCTTTTGTCCATCCTGTTGCGCTCACGGGGCCAAGATAATAGAATTCCTTAGAGATTTTGTCATCTTTGTTTTTACGCACAAATAATTCTACTTTAATAGATCTTTCTTTTGCATGGATAAAATTCTGAACATCATCAGATTCTATCGAGCGACCGGATTTTGAAATAGCTATCAAAGTCTTATTACTTGTAAAGTGATCCTCGTATTTTGTTGTATCGCTTATACTTTCTTCTTTTTCGTAATTTATAAATATTGGAAAAGTCTTTGTTTTCTTATCAAACTTATATCCGCCTATGTTAAGAGGTACTTCATTGTTTTCCCAATTAAGCAAACGGCAGACGTCTTCATATGTATATTTCTGATATAAAACCAAATCCCTTCCGGCATATCCTGAACTATAATCCCTATCGTATCTGCTGATACCAAAGTCTATCAATTCTTTCAAAATGTCGTAAAAGTCTTGGTTGCAGACCATTTCATAGAATGATTTAGAGGGTTTATAATCCTCTCCGTCTTTTTCTATAAATACACATTCTTCGTATGTCTTTTTTCCGGATCCTGACGGGAACTCATTAGTCATAATATTGACTATATTATCCTTTTGATCATTATCCATGACCTTACGGTATTCCTTTAGATCCTCCGTCAATCCGGCAAATAGTCCTATTCTCGAGAAACCTTTAACATAAGCAAGTATTCTCTTAAGAAGCCTCAGTTCCTGAATTCTCTTTCCACTGGCGAATTTCTTCGAAACGAACTCAACAACTTTTTCCTCTTCTTCAGACAACCTGACTGTATATTCCTTTTCGTATTTAACAAGGAATTTATAATATGATCCTAAGCTGTTATTATCAAATATTCTTAGGACATCCATCTCACCATATTTATCAAAATCAGCCAGTGCGGGAATACGTCCCAGCTTATTCTTTAAGTTGATATAGTTTTCTTTTATCAACTTAACATCACTGAAGTTTGCATTATCAACAGAAGCGAAAATACGTTTACGGCTTATCTCATCAAAGTGTACTGTAGAAGCTCCGGGGATTACGCGAACACCTTCCAGAACATACCTACGAATATTGTCCTTGTTGTATGTCCTGTCTCCCGAGAGTGCGATGGGAATCATGAAGTTATTGTTATAGTTTCCGATAAAATCGAGTATAACAACATACTCTTTTCCTTCTGCTTTTCTCAGGCCTCTACCAAGCTGCTGAATAAACACAATAGGTGACTGTGT
>JAEEGL012802874.1_pt1 | contig 18476 bp, 10 predicted proteins | sample 9134231 | NCBI WGS metagenome assembly JAEEGL01 (sample SAMN16246548, study PRJNA631951) | gut metagenome | biome: gut microbiome; feature: rumen; material: fiber-attached | host: Bos | place: Iran: Karaj | collected 2018-10 | reverse complement strand
CTGACCGCGAAGGCCTTCAATTCCCCACTGATTGAATTCAAATTCGCCGCTAAAGTTAAGGGTTGCAATTCCATTTTTTACAGAGGCACCAAGCAGACGCGTACCCGAAGAAACAAGCGTTGCACAACCCTTGCCCTCTTCTTCTTCTGAAGGTCCCTTAATCAGCGCGTTGATTGCGTCCACAAGCGGGCCTCCACTCTTTTTCATGGAACGGGTAACTTCCCTGCGGGAAACAGAACCGTCGCTGTTAATTACCATAAAGAAAAGCTTTAGGTCTATCATGCGGGGCACTTCATTGGTCTGGGGCTTTTGCTCACCAGCATCATTTCCGCTTTCCGGCTTAGAATTCAATGCAGCCGTTTCCCCAGAATTATTCTGAACATCCTTTGCAGCCTGGTTTTCCGACAGAATACCGCTTTCGTAAGAATAGTCGCTCTTTCCCTGACCACCAGACAAATCTATGTCTACGCCAACGCCGGGGTCTACATCATTCTTACCGGCCTGCTCCTGAACCGACACTTCCGCATTTTCCACAAAAGCAGGTGTCTTTCCAAAAAGCCGCCCAAAAAATCCCGTGGACTTAAGATTAGAGACAATTTTTTTCTGATTTATAACAAAAAGTGCAAACAGTGCTATTGCCGCAATAAGCCAAATAATAAGCGCAATAAAAGAGCCTGTCTTACCCTCTTCTTTTTCTTCATCTTTTTTTGCCATTTACACAATTATAGAGCAGTTTTCATAAATTTTCAACAGATATTGCTTTTTCTTGTCTTTCTGCGGCAGTTTATTTTGCAGTCACCATAAATCTTCCGCTGCCAACCATCCCTTCTATGTGGCGCTTGCGGGGTTCCGGCTTCCGCCTCCATTGCCTAGCGGCAACGCACTTTCGTGCGCCCCTCCAGTGCCTGCCGCGCTTTTTTCTGCTACCACATTTTTGCAACAGGCATAAATATTGGGGAGAAAAGCTTTTAAAGCAAAAAAACCGGCAGTGGTTAGCTGCCGGCTGGAGGGAAAAGTATGCTGTCAGTATACAGCTTAGTGGGAGTATGTCTTAGAGTCAGAAAGGGCTGTGTGTGATGCCTTTTCTTCGTTATAGGAAGTCTTGTAAACAGAATACTCTACAATGTAAGAACCCGGAACATACTGGCCTGCCGTACCTTCTTTGTGGTGTGACAAATCGTTCCATACATAAGTTCCTACATACTGGGCACAATATTCTACATTGCTGTTGTTTGGTTCTGAACCACCACCAGTACCTATTCCATTTGCTCTAATATCCACAGGATTGTTCCATGACGTATACATTCCGTTGCTGCTATCAGTACCCGATGTATATTTGCGTGTTGTGTAGAGCTTTTGTCCTGCTTCAGGTCCGCATGCCCAATACCATGCTCCCCTAAGAGAGCTGGAATCTGAATTGCCTGAACCATCTGACATTGTGTCTGCAAAGCTCCATGTTGAAGCATCATAGTTGCCGGACTTATTTATACCGCGTGTAGCACCAATCCAACCGGTTGCGGTTGTAGCAGAAACACCCTTGTTCTTGTAAACGCGGTCAAAGATGAATTTGTTTTCAACGTCACTTGTAATGGTCATAAGATAACCATGAAGTCCGTTGAATTTGTTGTCATCAGCTTTTGCTGCAATATATGCAGAATCCCAACTCTTGTCGTTTCCAGGGAAGTTTACAATCTTGTAGAAGCTTCCGTTAAAGTAGGTAACGTCTGCCGAATCAATTTCTGAGAAAGGTACGGTCTGCAAGTTTACGTTTACAGTAACGTTGGTTCCGTGGAATACGATTCCTTTAAGGTATCTGTCCGCATCGCTTGAATCAATTTCACCAGAAGAAGACTTAAACTGGATGTACTGGTACTGTTCGCTTGTACTCAGGCTTTCGCCCTTTCCGGCATCCTTATATGTTATTGTGCCGTCTGCCGAGTAAGGAATTGCCATGTCAAATTCCGCATTAACAGCTTCACCGTTTTCATCTGTCAAAGCCGTTGCCGGAACCGTAAAGTAACCGCCTTCAACGAATACGCTAAAATATGTTCCGCCCTGCAAGATGTTGTTTTCGCCAAGCGTGAATGTATCACTGCTTTGCCATAGTGCAGCCGAAGGAAGGCTTACAGAACCAATTACAACGACATACGAATCATTTATGCCAACATTAAGCGAACTGGTGCGGTTGGTGTTCAAGAGCTTGAATTTTCCCGCATCGGCATAGCTGCTGGAGAGAGCTTCTGCAACGTGAGTTCCATTCCTTGTTTGACCGGCAGCTATGAGCGTTATTGCTTCTGCGTTTGCAGAACTTATGCTACCTGTCAAAGTAACAACCGGAGATGTGAAAGAATTAAGGAAGACACCATTATTAGTCTTATTTCCGACAGTCGGTTTGCCAGAAATCTTTATAGCAACATCTGATGGCTTACCGGAAACATTTTTGTTAAAGCCTACAACATCATATTTAACAGTTCCGCCGTTAAGCTGGATTGTTACGTTTTCGTATCCAGAAAGGTTGGTGTTGTTGCCGTTGTAGCCATAGATAGAAGAAAGGCTTCCGTCATTCATCGTGACAGTGCATTCTGTTGCAGAAAGGCTGGTGTTGTCGCCGTTCAAAGAGCCAGCAAATAGAGTATAGTCCGTCAAATCCTGGTATTCAGCAGCTGCATTTATTGAAGAAAGTGCAATTTCGTTGCCGCTAGCACCCCTAAAATAAACCATAGTCTTGTTGCTGCTGTTTTTCTTTACGGTAACATTCATACCGTTTGCGTATACATTCTGGTCTTTTACATAAGGCGCAGGACTCCAGTTTGCCCTTACAGAAACATCGTCGTTTCTTGCATTTGGACCCCAACTTGATATATCCTCACCAGTTGACTGTTCTATCCAACCCGTAAAGTAATAGTTGTCCTTTACCAAGTCGCTGCCGGACGGAAGGGTCGCCCCCTGTTCAGCATTGTACACATTTGGAGCTGTGACCTTCATTTCGCCGCCGTTCAAGTTATAGGTGATTGAACGTTCTGTGGCGCTTCTCTCTGTTACAGAAACAGTCCAGACTTTTCTGCTGCCGTCTTGTGCTGTAACTGTGTAATCAACAGGATTTGTAAAATCTTGTGCTACACCAGAAGCAGGAGAAATTCTTGCACCTTCAGAAACAAGAATAACCGGCCTAAGGCTTCTCAAGTTTTCTTCTGTAAGAGAATTAAATGGATAAGTTACGGTAACAGTTGCAACATCATCTACGGTTGCAGGGTTTCCGCTCAAATCTCCACCGATACCATTTGCATTTGCAATGGCAGGATTGTTTGCGCGGGCAAATATAAAAGACACGATCTCTGCATTTGATGAAAGAGCAGGTGCAGCTGGTGCAGGACTTGATTCAGCCTCATCGCTACCACCACCGCCTCCTCCGCCACCACCACAGGATGCAACAAGAAGGGCAAGAGTTAAAACCGCCAATAAATCAATAAAAATAACAAGTAGCTTTTTCATATGCCAACCTCCTTTTCCCTCCCAGGAAATAAAAAAGCCGACACTTTTTTTAATAAAAGTTACTAAACCAATAAATTTTATTGCATCGTCATTGCCGTATTTTGTTTAGCTCCTACTTATATATTACGGCACAAATGTCCAAAAAGTCAAGAAAAATCTCTAAAATGTTAAAAAAAATCATTGAAAAATTACAAAAATCTCCAATTTTATACATTTTTTTGCTATTTTTTTTCTGGACGAACTCTTTGCCGCTCTACCACCCGCTGCATTGCTCCAATCGGCCGGCATGGCTTTTTTTACGGGCTTTCCGGGGTTTCATTGTTTTGTCGAACAAGGAGCGCCATGGAGGGCGCGTCAGTTGTTTACAGGAAAAATACAGTAAGTTTTCGCAGAAAACTTACGGGAACAAAATACCAGGAGGGGATTTTGTTCCCATAGCCCCTCCAATCCCGCATAGGATGTTTTTAAATTAAGCAGCACACACTTTTTAATTACAAGGTCAAATGTAGAGTTTTTACCCCCACAAATTACGGGTCGGAGCCCGGAATGACTGCATTTCTTTAGTTGTAGGTTTGCTCTGCGTACAGTTTGGGATACTTTAGCTTTTTTGCGTAGTCTTCACCGGTCGCCTTGTTTTTGTAGGGGCTGTATTCCACTATATAGTAGTGAACAAGCCAGCTTGGCTTTGGATTAGCCGGGTTGTACCTTTCATCTTTTTCCGGACCGTCGTTCCATACATAAAGTCCTGTATATTGGGCGTAGTACTCCCCCTTTTCCTTTCCAACACCATTTGAATTGTTATTAGGCTCGGTTTCAACACTGGCAGTAAGCCCATTCAAACTTTTGTCCATAGGGTTTGACCATGATGAATACATCCCCTCTGCCCTGTAATTCTGGTTCTTTACATAGACTTTGTTCGTATAAAAAACCTTGCCTGCTTCCGGCCCGCAAGCCCAGACCCAGTCGTCCCTAAAACCAGCATAGGCATCCCTAGTCTGTGGCCAGCCATCCGCATCGTAATCGTATGCCGGACTTTCCCCTTGCGCTGAACTTTCGTTTGAATTTGCTCCAGCATTTGCCTCTGAATCAGAAGCTTCGCTTGAATCAGCACTTTCATCTGCCTTTGGCTTTACCCTTGTTCCGCCAATCCATGCGCTAACATCGCCGGGGCCCATACCATTTTCTATTTCTGCCTTAAATATCTGGTCGTAAACAAATTTGTTTTCCGCATCACTTGTAATGGTCATAAGGTAGCCCTGCATTCCGTTAAAGCGAGGAGCTTCCTTTGCCTCATTGTAGGCCTGTGGCCAAGTAACACGATTTGGATCTGTTGCCTGATCATAAAACCTTCTGCTCTTTCTGTAGAAACTTCCGTCCAGGTAAAAGACATTTTCGTTCAGCTTGTAGGGGTTGTCCTCATCATCCACACCTTCGATTGGTACGGATTCAAGGTTAACGCGGATGTAGATGGGCTGGCCTTCTATTTTGTGGAATTCTATTGTAGAAAGGAAGTTGTCCGCTGCAAGGGCAGAAATTTCACCGCTTTCTGATGTGAACTGTACGTAGCGGAAGAATTTTTCTGTGTCTACCCCATCCTGATAAACGAACTGTATTGGCTTGCCGCTTGCATATACAGGAATGCCCATGTCAAAGTGGACGTTGCCTTCTATTTCTGTTTCGGTAAGGGTAAAGTAGCCGCCCTCAGCAAAAACAGAGAAGATTGTTCCCGCTTTTTTTATGTTTCCCCGGCCTACAGTATAAGTATTGTCTTTGTCCTCTTTTTGAAGCAATTCTTTGGGCAAAGAAACAGGTGCTGCGGCAACTTTGGGGCTATAGTCATCATCGCCGCCGCCACCACCACCTCCGCAGGTTGTAGCAAGAAGAGCAAAAGTAAAAACCGTCAATAATTCAAGAAAAACCAAAAGCTGCTTTTTCATACAAAACTCCTTCTTCCCCTCCCAAGGAACAAGAAATCATCCTTTTCTACTATATATTACGGAATATTTTAAACAAAATTAAACCTTATGATTTTGAATGAACCAAAATTAGGAATTCCTCTGGAGAAACAGCTGGGATACTTGACTTTTCAAAATCAGACTTATTGCGCGTTACAATATAATCAAGACTAGAAGAAACAGAGGCTTCGTTTTGCATGGAATCTTCTAAATCATCAAACAATATATTATTCACAGCAGATACTATTTCTCTTCTGCCTAATCCTGCAACATCAAAAACATACAGGAGCTTGTTAAAGGTATTTCGACATTCATCAACAGAAAAATCTTCCAGTTCATGAAGAATGTAAAACATGTTTGAAAATGTGTGAACTGCAATATATCCGTCCACGAGCGATTCACAACATTGCAAAACCCGCTTTGATTGAGCAAGATGCGGTTCTCTGCAAAGTATTACATCAAGCAAAATGTTTGTGTCAATCAAGGCTTTCATATTTTCTCCAAACAGCCTGTGCAATTTCCTTATGCCCATTCATACTGATTTCATGCTTTGCGGGACGGCTCATTGCAAAAAGTTCTTCCAGAGCCTGCTTAGCTTTTTCCCTTTGCTCCTGGGTCTTAGAATTTTGAAGAGATTCTTTCTTACGCGACATGGATTCTATAAATGCAATAACACTAAGAGTTTGTTCATCATCGAGAGTATCAATATAATCCATTGCCTTTTTCCGAAGAGCCAAAGCCGTCATATTTTTCCTCCTTCTGCATCATACCTAAAATATAACACATTTTTACTTGTGTGTGTAAAATTTTACCCACTTGCATAAAACTTCACACAAAAAAGCCCGGCCACCACAATGGCAGCCGGGTATTTCATCCCTCCCACGGATTACGGATTAGTCTACATGGTCACTAAGACTCATGCGGATTGTCTTTGTTACAGGCTGAGTGCCGGAGATGTTCCTCCAGTGGAATGCAGCACCAGAGTCTTGTCCGCTAAGCCTTGATGTTCTGTTCTCAGTAGAGAACACCTCGCCTTGTGCCTCGCTCCAGTAACCGTACCACCAGCCGTCCACATCATCTACACCCATGGAATTGCGCAGATAAAGACTAAGCTTTATGGCTCCATCAAGGAAGTAACCCCAGCTCTTGCACTCAATCGGAACATTATCAGCAGTATCGACCATTGTATCGGTCCATACACCAAGTTTTACGTTATGATTATTAGGGTTAACTGTATGCGTAAGCTGAATATAAGGAGTATCACCGGACATTGTAATTTCAACAGCAAGTGTTACTGTTACACCTGAAGCAGAATCTACCGCAGTCGCAGTTCCGTCTCCATTATCCACAAGATCCAAGTTTCTTGCACTACCATTATCTACACTAATAGAGTAAGCAAATCCTTGGTAGTTATAAGTGGTCTTCATCATACGTCCATTGTTAACCTTTCCGACAAAGTCTATAACACCGCAATTTGTCTTTGGAGATTTCTTAAACTCAAAGGCAAGCATGTTAGGATAATCACCATTTACGGTCTTATAGTCATCACCATTCACCCTTACGGTTGCATCAGCAGTAAGTCCTTCAAGCTGGCTGATTGTGATTGGGAATGTGTATGTTACTTCACGGCCGTCCTTTGTATTCACTATGTATGTAAGCACAATCTCGGAGTAATTTGCATAGGTGAAGACAGAGATCTTGCAGCCACCGTTGCTGTCAAACTGAACATTTTCCACGCGCACCGCATTCTGGTGGGTAAAGTCTGTCTCCGCATTAAGAGTACCTGAAATGCTTGCAGAAGCTATGCTCTCAAAGATTTCTGTGTTCCAAGATGGAGTTACAAGAATCTTACCCATGTAGTTAACGGATGTCTGGAGGTTAAGGCCAGAGTAGTCCGTTGTGTAAGGCTTAAAGGTGCTTGTAATGTTGTATGGGTTGCTTCCAGATTCAGAATCTGTTGTACCGTACTGGTTCATTACAATTCCAGCCAAAGGACCGCGTCCTACAGAGTAGTTTCCGTCTGCACCCTTTCCAATGTCGGAGATGGTTTCATGTGTTTCTGTATTTGTAACGCTGATTGTGTGCGGTGCAATTTCCACATCATCTTCTGCAAGTACAATTACAGAACCTGTGTCGAGTTTTGTGCCATCTTGGGTAACAATTTCAACGTTGCCACTAACATCATCAGTTGCAGTTACAACTCCGCCGTCAAAGGTGTCAATGTCAATTCCCTTTTCAAGGTCAACATCGCCAATATTAACGTTTCCGTTTATGTTTACAGAAGAGATTCCGTCAACATGATTCTTGTCTCCAGCTGCGTAAACAACCTCACCGCCAGAAATATTGATTGTCGCGTTGCCAGTGACAGTTCCACCGTTTGAACCACCGCCAACGTTTTCAACTTTTCCGCCAGTAACGTTTACTGTAGAAGAGCCTGTTGTGCCGGATTTTCCTGCACCGTACACATTCTCTACATAACCGCCGTTTACATCTACAACAGAGTTTCCGCTAACAGAGCCTGTGTTGCTTCCGCCGTAGACTGTGCCAATTGTACCACCGTTGATTTCCACGCTTGTGTTAGCAACAGAACCTGTTCCGTTGCCACCGTAGACTGCATTAAGGTTTCCGCTGTTAACAGTAACGTCTGTAGCACCAGAGTAGTTGCCGCTCTGGCTTCCTCCGTAAACTGTCCAGCCTGTAAAGTCCATTGGCTGACCATTGTCTCCAAGGATAACTTCGTCTGCATCGCAAACACCGTCGCCGTCTTCGTCAAAGTAGATTCTTGTTGTCTTTCCTTCTGCCTGAACAATGAGAGATGCTCCGTTTGCAGAGATTGTCTTTGTTGAGGCATTCATCTCGTAGCCCCACTTTGCAAAGAGCGTCTTGTTACCAGTAGTTCCTGCTGCTATAGAAGAAAGTCTGCTTCCGCTGTAAGAGCTGGATTCATACCAACCGGCAAATGTTGCGCCAGTCTTGCTAACAACAGGGGATGTGGCAAGTGCAACGTCTCCGTCGTAAGGGCTGTATGTTCCCTGCAAGTTACTGTTCTGGCTTCCACCATTCAAAGTATATGTGATGGAATAAAGCGACATAAGGTCATTAATGGTGCGGGTTGCGCTAGATTCAAGTCCTGTAGCAATACGAACCAATTCCGTGTAGTACTGGGTAGCTGTAGTACCGTCGTTTTTGCGGATATAGAACTTAATCTTTAAGATGTAGTTTCCGTTAGCAGGATCTGCTGTATGAGAAACACTCTTGTAAGTTCCGGCTGAAGTTGGTGTTAACTGAGTTTCTCCTGTGCTGCTCCAGTTAGTTCCTGGCAAAGCTTCAAGAGCGGCGGTTACCCTTTCAACTGTGTAAAGACCTGTGTCTGCCGGATAGTTAAGTGTAACTCTGAGCTTTCCGTTTCCGTTTGCTTCGGCAAGTGTGCCAAAGTTGAGCCTGTTGCCGCCGCTTCTTACCTGCTGCTCTTCTATGCTCTTCTGCAAAACAGGAACGTAGTTTTCGCCGGATTTTACGAATGCTGTAACAGTAAAGTTCCAAGAGCCTGTTGTAAGTTCAATTGTGTTGCGGGAAATGTCTGCAAGCATGAGTGTGTATGCGCTTCCTGCATCGCTTGAGTCCCAAGTGCCAAGTTCTACTTCTGCTGGTTCTTCTGCATCAAGGGCTGTGCCGCGGAGTACAAAGCGTTCAATGGATGTTGCAAGGTCAAAGCTGCTGTTGGGCAAAATTGTGCGGCCATTGCCAAAAGAGATGGAAGAGAGATATGCCCTTCCGTTGTTTGAAGAAGAAGATTCATCGCGGTCAGAAACGCCATTTACGCCTGAACACGCAACCAAAGTTGCACAAACAAGAAGAGAAGCTGCCTTAAATATATTGTTAAAAAGATTTGTCTTAAGCATTTTCATAACGCACCTCCTTAGTTACCCGCAGAAACAATAAAACTTTTTGTGTTACTGTGGAAATAACCATCACTATCCCTTACGACAAGCATAAGTTCGCAAGGACCAGCAAGAGAAGATGTGTCCAATGTAAATGTGTTTTCTGCTCCCTCAACAGGAACGCCGTTGTTTACAAACCATGAATAGTTTTCGTAGCCAGAGTTAGCTGTAAAAGTAACGGACATACCTGCAGTAAACATGGAACCAGATGGGGTATTAGTGATGTTAAGATTTACATCTCTGTACGATGGGGCTGTCATGTTCAGAACAGAGTTTTCATTCTGAGCCGGAGCAGCAGGCTCGCTGTAATCGCTGCCACCGCCGCCTCCTCCACCACCGCAAGATGCGATAAGAAGAGCAAAAGTAAAAACAGTCACAAAACTGACCAAATCCAAAAGTAGCTTTTTCATATGCCAACCTCCTTTCCCTCCCGGGATGAAAAAAGCCGACACTTTTTAAATCAAAAAAACGAATTAACAATCTACTTTCGAAATATGGTATTACAGTTCTAACTATCTTTATAATACGGCATAGACTTTTAAAAGTCAAGCAAAAATCTCTAAAAAATCAAAAAAATTTAAAATAAATGCCAAAAATCTCCATTTTTTCTATATAATTTCTTTGAATTGAAAAAAAATGCGAATTATTCCAGTGCAGAGCAGATGAAGGATAAAGATTGCCGTGTCGAGCGCGGTTGGTGAGCCTGTCGAACCACGGTTGGATGGTGGAACAGACCCTGAAACAAGTTCAGGGTGACAGTTAAGTTCAGGGGGGACAGTTAATTGTTATTTGCCATACTAGTTTGAAACTTCGCTTATAAGGGTGTCCTTGTATTTTGTTCCGGGGTAAACGGAAAGAATCTGTATTGCAAGAAAGGTTCCTGACTGGCTAAGTTCATAGGAATCAAGCTTTTTGAATTCTTCTGAATCAATTTCCTTGTATTCATCCAGATTGAGCTTTTGCCAGCCGTTTACGTCTTTTAGAGTGAGCGTCTTTTCTCCGATGACTTTCATCTTGTAGTTGGGGCTGTTAACGGAATGCCCTATTACTTCCCCCTGGATAACAAAGACTTTTATATCTTTGGGGCGGTTGTTTTCTTTCCAAAGTTTTTCGCTTTTGCCAAAGCCGCTCCAAATTCTTACGGGCCTTTTTACGTCAACCCAAGCTATGACCACTTCTCCAATGCCATCGTCAGATTTTCCTTCGCACCAGGCAGTGTCCGTCTTGCCGTCAAAGCATTTGCCGGGGCCGTACATTTCCGTCCAGCTGTCGTAGCGGTTCTGGTTTGCCCATTCAATTTCGCTTTCGTCCCAAGAGTCGCCGTTTTCGTCTTTTTCGTTTGCCTTTAGCGTCCTTGGAGGATTTCCTTCTGCCGAAAGCCATGAACTTGCCAGCACCGCATCGTATTTTCCGCCAAAGCAGGGATAGTATTCTTTTTCCAGGGTGTCTCCCACCTTCATTTTCTTAAGGGAAAGATTCCAGTCGGACTGCTCCAGAGCCCCTTTTGTCCAAAGCTGGGCAAAGACCGCATTGCTGATGATTGCCGTTATTAAAATAGAAACGATTGTTTTCTTCATTATTAAATATATACCATATTAATGGTCGAATGTCGAGTTTTTGGCACAAATACTATTAACATAGCAAACTGTCATGCCACATTTGCACGCACCTGATACAAATGTGTGGTTCGGCATCTCTTTGTGTTATAGTGATTTTAGATTCTGAGTCAAGCTCAGAATGACATAAAGTTAATGGTATTGGTTTTTGGCAAAAAATGTGTCATTCTGAAGAGTTTTTTTTCTTCCTTGCCAAACAGTATCAAGCCACGGAGGGCGGGTTAGCAGCATGCAGAAGCTCCCGGCTTCTGCAATCATAAAAAAATCCATGGAGGGATTTTTAACTCTTTCTTGCCATCCAATATCAAGCCACGGAGGGCGGCTTAGCAGCGTGCAGAATTGCGTAGCGATTCTGCAATACCCAAGAAAATCCATGGATGGATTTTTAAGTCTTTCTTGCCAAACAGTATCAAGCCATGGATGGCGGCTTGGCAGCGTGCAGAATTGCAAAGCAATTCTGCAATCATAAAAAAATCCATGGAGGGATTTTTTTATGTGTCGTACGCCGCCATGGAGGGGCCAGCCGCAGGCTGGTTGCCGCTGGGTGAGCTTGTCGAACCCCGGCAATGAAGGCGAAAGCCGGAACCCCGGAACGGCGGTGGCGCAAAGGCATGGTCGGTCGAATTAGCCAAAGAGCAAAATGGTAGAACAGAAAAAATTACCGTCCAAAAAAATCTCCAAAATATCGAATAAATTTCAAAAAAAACTTAAAAAAGGCATTTTTCTTGCCGAATTTGAATTTGCATGTTAAGATGTTCTTATAAAGGAAAGAAATGTGGCAAGCCCACGCTTTTTGTTTATCAACTTCATATTTAAAAAATTAGAAACTTTTTTAAGGAGTTATTTATGAATGTTTCGCATAAAGCAACTGCGCGGCTACTTGTGGCTTTCTTTTTTGTGCTTGCATCAGCAGTTTTTGCGTGGACACAAGATTCAGACAGCAGCAGTCGGACCAGCGACAGCAATCACCATAGTGATAGCAATCACCATAGCGATATTGAAGAAATCATCAGCAGAGGCGAACTAAGGGTTGCAATTACGGAGGTGGATCAGCCGCCTTTTTATTTTATGGACAAAAACGGCAAGCTTTCGGGCTATGATATAGACCTTGCCACCAAAATGGCAGAGGAACTTGGCGTAAAGCTTGTAATCACAAGGGATGCCCCCACTTTTAACGACCTTATTCCGCTTATTTCTTCCGGAAAGGCAGACCTTGCAATTTCAAAACTTAGCCGTACCCTTACCCGCTCAAAATTCGTTAAGTTTTCAACCCCATACATGACATTCCGCCAGGGCATTCTTTTTAACCGCCTGCAGCTTGCAAAAGTGGCTTCGGAAGATTCAGTGAACCAGTTTGTGCGCAATTATACAGGAACAATCGGTGTTATTGCAAAGTCATCATACGCAAATTACGCTAAGGAAAACTTCCCCAAGGCTACCGCTACCGAATATCCTTCCTGGAACGCCGCGGTGGATGCCCTTACGCGTGGAGAGGTGCTTTCTGTTTACCGTGACGAGCTTGAAATAAAGAGGGTTCTGGCGTCCGTTCCAAACAGCGCCCTTCTCTTTAAGCCCATCTACTTCCGCGACCTTACCGACCCAATAGCGATTGCAGTAAAGAGCAGCAACACCCAACTTCTCTACTGGGTAAACATATTCTTGGAAAGTCAGCCCAAAATGACTGCTGACCAAGTTCTTGAAAAATACGCAAATAAATAGAGGTATATATGGTTGGCAAAATCCTCAAAAATCCTATAACTATACTTATTGCCGTAATTCTCGGCATTCTGTTTGGCTTTTACGAAAAGAACATAGCTTTGTCCTGGGGCGTAATCGGAGACGTTTACCTTAACCTCTTCCAGATGACGGTTATCCCAATTCTTGTAACTTCCATCGTGGCAAGCCTTGCCATGCTCATGAAGGACGCAAACGCAAGGTCCCACATTACAAAGATTCTTCTTGCCTTTATGCTTATGCTTATGGCAACGGCAGTCTTTGGAACCCTTGCCGGTATGCTAAGCCGCCCGGGAAAAGACCTTGGGGAACAAACCACGGCTGTTCTTGACCAGATAATCAAAACTTCTTCTGACAACTCAAAAGACGAGATTGCCCTTTACGACCCTTCCAGCGACACAAGCACCAAAAAGTCTTCTTTGGTAGACTTTTTTGCGAACATTGTTCCTTCCAACATCTTTAAGTCCTTTAGCAACGGCTCAATCTTGCAGCTTGTTTTCTTTAGCATCATCTTTGGTGTTGCAATAGGCTTCTTGAGTGAATCGTCGTCGCTAAGGCTTATAAACGGCGTTGTCTCGCTAAAGGAATCTTTCCAAAAGCTTATCAACTGGACAATGTACGGTTTGCCGATTGGACTTGTCTTCCTGATGGGTAAACAGATTGCCCAGGTAGGCGTAGAAATACTCCTTGCCATGGTAAAATTTATCGTGGTCTTCTATGCGGCTGGTCTTGCCGCCATGCTTGTGTGTACAATCATTATATGGATTAGGTCTGGAATAAAAAATCCCTTTACGGTTTTAAAGAAGGTAATAGACCCAATCATAATCTGTTTTGCAACCAGAAACAGCTTTGCTTCCCTTCCTTCTTCCGTAACTGCTCTTAAGAACCTTGGGCTTAGCGAAAACACGGTTGACCTTGTATTCCCCCTTGGCGTAACTATCCTGCGCTTTGGAAACATAATGTACTTTGCCCTTGCGGCATGTTTTGTTGCCCAGATATACGATGCAGCGCTTTCGCTTCCGGCAATGCTCCTTATTGTGGTAGGCTCACTTCTTGCGGGAACCGCTACGGCTGGAGCTTCGGGCCTTCTTACACTTCCGATGATTTCGCTTATTCTTGACCCGCTTGGCCTTCCTGTGGAATCCATACTTGTTGTATTCATGGCAATTGATTCCCTCATAGACCCAATGCGCACACTTCTTATCGTATACATAAACATTGCAACCACGGCTATTGTGGCAAGCAGGGAAACAGAAGAAGAGCGCAACGCAAAAACAAAGATGCGTCTTGCCGCAAACCGTGGAGACGAAATACTTCTGGAACAGGCAAGCGATTCGTCCGCTTCAGAACTGCCAGACTTTAGCGCAGACATTCAGGCTATAAAGGTTCAGAGCCAGGCGGCATACTCTGCCGTAAAACTTCCGGAAATTTCTACAACTGCCGTCATGGACAACAGCCCGGACTTTGAAGACACTTCAAGCATACTCTTAGACAATGACGTTAACCGTGCCCAGACTATTGCCTCTGCGGGAACACCAGCCTACCAGTCAAAGGTAGCAGCAATAACCCCGCCTTCAAGAACCGCAAGAAAAGAAAACCTTACCACAGGCTTGCCCGGCGGCATAAAGATAAAAATCCGCGACGCACTTGTTCTTATAAACACGGTTCTGCTCATACTTACGGCAACGGTAATCATCCGCATAAATTCCCACGGTACACAGGACTCCGTATATTCAGTTTCCACAAAGCTTGTAACGGAAATCCTAAAATCCGTAGACACAAAGATTCAGGCCTACTACACACCGGCAGACCAGGCAATACACAACATCTCTTTCCACTACTGGAACGAAGACCGCTTCCACTTTAAGTACAACAACGAAGCTGCCCTTGACTACTTTATGGAACTTTTGCAGACCCACAAGGAATTTGCAATGGTATACTTTGGAGACACCAATGGCAACCTCATAATGGGAAGACGCATGCCGGACGGTACGCTAACCCGCCGCTACATAACAAGAACGGAAGATTCCGTAATAACAAAATACATTCACGAAAACAAAGCCTTCAACGCATCATTCCCCACAACGGAAGAAAGCTTGGAGTCTGGCTACGACCCGCGGACAAGAGGCTGGTACAAAAAAGCCGTAGCCCAAAAGAAAGCCGTATGGACAAACGTCTACATCTTTGCAACAGACAACATGCCGGGCTTCTCCTGCGCAGCTCCAATCTACAGCAACGACGGAGAACTGGAAGGCGTTGCATGCATAGACATTGGAATCCGCGACCTTTCGCTCTATCTGGGTGGCATTTCCACAACAGAAAATTCAAGGCTCTTCATCTATGACCAGGACAACCAGATAATAGCGAAACCGCTAAAGGCAGAAGATCCGCTGGACGTACTGCTTAACGTATACCCCGGAGCAGACGGAAGCAATTCCTACAGCATGAAGAAGGTAACAGACGAAGCAGATCCTATAATTGCAGAAGCCTTCAAGAAAAGCGCAGGCCGCGTAAACACGGAAGGCATATATTCATTCGACCTGAACGGAAACAACTACTTCTGCAAGATAGACTCCATGCCTCTTGACCAGGAGCTTTCCTTTAACGTAGGAATGATTGTTCCGGACAACGACATAATGGGTATTGTCTACAAGAACAACAGAACCGTTCTTATAATCTCCCTCATCGTTATTGTAGTGGCAATAATCATATCCATACTTATGTCTTCGCTCATTTCAAAACCGATGAAGATTCTTTCTACGGAAATGAATGACATCAAGGAACTGGATATAGACGACGGCGAAGTGAACATCAATTCCGGCATAAAAGAAATAGACAATATGGTTGACTCTTTCCAGGGCATGAAGCAGGGTCTTGTAAACTTTAAGAAATACGTTCCTTCTGACCTTGTAACCCAGCTTGTAAAGAACAGCCAGAGCGCAGAAATTGGCGGAAAGAAGCAGATTCTAACACTCCTCTTCTCCGACATAGAAAACTTCACAGGCATTTCGGAAAAGACAAAGCCAGAGGAACTCATAAACCGCCTCTACGACTACTTCTCAATCTTTGCCCACACAATAACCGGCAACAGGGGAACCATAGACAAGTACATTGGCGACTCAATCATGGCCTTCTGGGGCGCACCGGTAGAAATGGACGTAAAGCAGCACGCAACTCTTGCCTGCCGCGCAGCACTCACTTGCCAGATGCAGGGCTTCAACCTTTCCAACCAGTGGATACGCGAAGGAAAGCCAAAGTTCCGCACAAGGTTCGGAATCCACACGGGCGAAGTCGTTGTAGGAAACATGGGTTCTGACGAACGCATAAACTACACGGTACTCGGCGACAACGTAAACCTGGCAAGCCGCCTAGAAGGAATAAACAAATATTACGGCACGGAAATCATAATCAGCGCAAACACCCACGACCTTGTAAAAGATGATTTTGAATTCCGTATGCTGGACAAAATAACCGTAAAGGGAAAGACACAGCCTCTCTTTATCTACGAGCTTCTTGCAGAAAAGGGAAAGCTTAACCAGAACCTGTTAAAGATTTACAGCGCATACGAACGCGGACTTAAATTCTACTTTGACGGTGACTGGGACAACTGCATCAAGTACATGTCTGCCGTAAGGCACCACGTAAACGACAAGGCGGCTCAGGTAATTTTGGAGAGAGCAGAAAATTTCAAGGTAAACCCGCCGGAAGGATGGAGCGGAGTATATGCATTCGACAGAAAATAAAAGAAAGGCAATCGGCATAATTGGAGGCATGGGCCCCTATGCCGGACTTGATTTGGAACGCAAAGTTTTTGACAGCGTAATGGCCACAAGCGACCAGGACTATCCGGACGTAATGATGATTTCTGCATCACGCCTAATTCCTGACCGCTCCTATTATATTCTCCACCCGGACACGGAAAACCCCTGCATAGGAATTAGCTACTGCGTAAAAAAACTTGCAGACATGGGCGCAACCCACATAGCCATTCCCTGCAACACGGCACATTCCCCAATAATACTCAACCAGGTAAAGCGCTTCGTAGAAGTAAACGGAATAGATGTTACCCTCATGAACATTGTAGAAGAAACCTACAAATGGGTAAAAGAAAACATACCCTCAAAAAAAATCGTACTCTACGCAACCCAGGGAACTTACTATTCCGGTGTTTACCACCTCTTCTTTGACGCACAAAAAAATGCAAGCGGCCAGCAGGACTACAGCATTGTTGAACCGGAAGACGCAGACAAGGAACTAATCTGGAACGCAATCTACAGCCGCGAATACGGAATAAAAGCCTACTCAAACCCAATCCAAAACCAGGCCATAGAAAACTTCCGCATCGTAACGGAAAAAATGTTTGCCCAAGGCTACGACACCTTCATCATGGGCTGCACAGAAATTCCACTCGCAATGGGCCGCCTTAGAATGCCCATCACAAAAATTGACCCCGCAAAAATAATGGCACGCGCCCTGGTAAAAGCAGTCTGCCCCGACCGCCTAAAAGAATTCTAGCCCAAAGGGGGGAAAGCCTTCCCCCTGGCCTCAGCCCTACGGGCTTCGGCACACCCCCTTCTGCGGGCTCCAACGCCGCCCGCCACACCTGCTATCATTAAATAACTGTCCACATAATCAAATGCGAGTTCTCGCTTGCGAAAACTCGGAGAGCAACCGCAGGTTGCGACCAACGCCTGCTATACCACGGTCACCATAAACCTAGAATCGTCATGCTGGCGAAGAACCGTCATGCTGAACGCACTTGCAAGCAAGTAATTTCAGCATCTGTACAATACCAGCATTTACCTTCCACAGATTCCGGGTCGAGCCCGGAATGACGTGTATTTGCAAAAGCCTGTCATTGCCGTATCACAAGCACATAGTCATGTAAAGTGGAAGGTAGGTAACATCCGCATCCCTGTCACAGAACAAATCTTTTGTATAGATTATAAAGCGCTCATGTTTTTTTAGGCATTTTTTAACGAATTTTACAAATGTTTTTAACTACACCGATGTACACAAAAAAATCCGGCAGTGGTTAACTACCGGATTTGTGTAGGAAAGAGCATCATGCCAAGGGTTTATTCGTAGGACTGCTCTGCGTGGCTGTTTGCCTTGTATACTTCAGGATCCGTTGGTATTGAAATTCCCACAGCCGGGTTTTCGTATGGTGTAAACTCTACGATGTAGTAATGTATCTTCCACCTGCCCTGACTGCCATTTCCGGTTGAAGCATCGTTCCAAACATAGTGGCCTGTATACTGGAGGTAAAGTTCTTTTGCCGTATCACTGTTGTCGCCTCCTGTGTAATTGGCGTTACTTTCGTTGTTCGGCTCGTAATCACCTGCATAGTCTCTTGGAATACCATTTTTCTTGCAGTCTTCTGGGTTTGACCACGCTGAATACATTCCTTCTGCCCTGTAATCCTGTCCGTCCCTACTGAATGTGTTTGTATAGAAAACCTTTCCTGCATCAGGACCGCAAGCCCATGACCAATACTTGTTAAAGCCGTCTGCTTCCCAAGTAGAAAGGTCATAATCAACCTTTGGCTTTTGCCTTATGCCTCCAATCCAAGAACCAAAGTCATCAGGTGTCTGTCCTTTTTCCCTTTCAGCCTTAAAGACCTGATCATAAATGAACTTGTTTTCTGCATCAGAGGTAATGGTCATAAGGTAGCCTTGCAAGCCGTTAAATCTTTCTTCTTTGGCCTTGTTATAAGCCTGCTGCCAACTAACCTTTGT
>JAEEGL012327042.1_pt1 | contig 18476 bp, 15 predicted proteins | sample 9134231 | NCBI WGS metagenome assembly JAEEGL01 (sample SAMN16246548, study PRJNA631951) | gut metagenome | biome: gut microbiome; feature: rumen; material: fiber-attached | host: Bos | place: Iran: Karaj | collected 2018-10 | reverse complement strand
GGTTCCCCAACCATAAGCCATAAGCCATAAGCCATAAGCCATAAGCCATAAGCCATAAGCCATAAGCCATAAGCCATAAGCCATAAACCATAAGCATTCTATATCCACGCTGGTTCCGCACAGCAATATTTTTTGGGGAATATTGTGTCTTTTATTAGCGCACCGGGTTCTCCGTTCTCAACCGTCCACCGGACGGCGCTCACTCCGGCTCCGCCAAGGCCCGGGGGGAAGCGCAGAGGGGGTCGGCGCGTATTTGCCGCAGGCAAATAGCGACGCAGGGGGACACTTCCCCCTCAAAGAGTCCGCCTTGCCAAAACGCAAAATCAATGATAATCTCTATATTTTTAGGGTGAGATTGCCTGGCATCGCCACCTTGCATCGCTGATTTTGCGCATGGCTGTTTATGACGCTGAATGATTTTTTAAAAAAGCTTAAAAAAATCGAATTTCATACGCGCATGAATTCGCAGGAAACCATTGCCGGTGCCTACCATTCGGCGTTTAAAGGCCGCGGCATGTCGTTCAGCGAATGCAAACCATACGAAGACGGCGACGATGTGCGCTATATCGACTGGCATGCGAGCGCACGTCATCAGGGGCTTTTCGTGAGGCAGTTTGTCGAAGAGCGAGAGCTGAGCGTCTATGTGATACTGGACATGTCGGCCCCGATGCATTTTGGCTCGATCGACAAGACAAAAGCCGAAGCAGCCATCGAAGCCATGTCGGTGATTGCTTTTTCGGCCTTGCAGAACAACGATAAAGTCGGCATGTGTCTGTTCGACGGCCAATCGACAAAGTTCATCCCACAGACGAAAGGCAAATCGAACGTCGTTCGATTTATTATCGAATCTCTGAAATTTAATGCAAATGCGCAGCGTTCCGGGGCGGGATGCAATACGCTCAACGATATCCTCGTCAAAACGATTTCGGTGCTCAAGCGGCGCAGTCTGGTCTTTGTGATTAGTGATTTTGGCACGTCGGGATTTGAAACCACGCTGAGGCATCTGGCGTACCGTCACGAAGTGATTCCGGTCGTCGTGTCGGACCCGATGGAAAAGACGCTGCCGGATTTGGGGCTGTTGATGATGCGGGACTGCAAAACCGGCGACATGACGTTTGTGGACTGCAGCGACAAGAAGTATAGGGACGCCTATTCAGAGCAGTTCGACGAGAAGCAGGCAACGCTGAAAACCACGTTTAACCGCACACGGCTGACGTTTGTCCGCATATCGACGACCGAAGAAATCATTCGGCCGCTTGCCGGCGCGTTCACCAAAAGGGCGAGCCATGTGTAGAAGAAGGTGGAGATGGAGATGTGCGGCGCTGGGGATGGCGCTGGGTCTGGCCATGCCAATGCAGGCTTTGGCGCAGAATGCCGGCCAGTGCGACGTCACGCTCACAGCTTTTGACGAGATACCGTCAAGCACCCACCTGCTCACGCCGGTCTTGTATCAGTTTGATGTGACGTTCAACGAGAAATGCCATATTGCGGTGAATCCGCAGTCGCATGACCAGCTTATCTGCAACAAGCCGTCGGTGGAGCTCGTTCCCAACGACCAGCCGGGCAGATTGTCCAACCGCATCCAGATGACGTGCGAATATCTCAGCCCGGGATTCTTTTTTAAGCCGCCGTTTTCGGTGCAGATTCTGGATGAGACGGATCATGTGCTGGGCAGCAGGATTCCAAAGATGGATGTGCTCGAAGTCAAGCCGTTTGCGGACGAATCGGCGCGCACACGACCGCTTGAAGACAATCTGTCGCTGGTATCGTGGAATCAGGTGCAGGTGAAGCTAATCATGCTGCTCACAGCTATCGGTGTGATGCTGCTGTCGGGCATTGCCATTGCCATCTGGCGCTATCGCAAACGCAAGCAGCTCGCCGAAATGCAGCAAACCGTCGAAGAACTCAAGCCGATCGAGCGGTTCTCGCTTGAGATCGAGCAGCTGGTCAACATCATTCCCGTGTCGATCGACGAATACAAGGCGTATCACGACAGCCTGTCGAGTGCATTGCGGCAGTATATCTGGGCGCGAACGCAGATCGATGCGCCCAGCTGCACGACGTATCAGCTATGCAAAAAACTGAAAAAGCACGATTTTTCGGACGAAATATGCAGCATTGTGATGCGCATTCTTGGAGAATCGGACCGGGTTAAATTCGCGTACGAAGCCCCGGGACAGGGGGCGAACATGATGCTTTTGCGTGATGCCGCAAATCTGGCGAATCTAATCGAAGCACACATGAACGAAACCGAGGCAGAAAGCGCATCTGCTGCAGATCAGAACCAGCCGGCGGCTCAGGATCCCGCTGAATCACAGGCCCCGGCATCATCCGAAACGCAGGCAGCAGACGATTTGCCGCAGCAAACACCGTCATCAGAATCCGAATCTTTGGATTAAAACAGCCATTGGTACAGTATCATCATGAACATGATTTTAATGACAATCAAACAGATGCGGATCGATTCATTCGAGTATCCGCTCGTGCTGCTGATGCTGTTATTGCTGCCGGCGATGGCGATATATATCTATAAGCGCCCCGAGTTTTGTGCGAGATATCTGCAGTTTCCGACGCTCCCGCCGCTGTCGGCAGGCGAGGTTAAAAAGCTGCCGCAGTCGCATTTGGTATCCAGCTGGGGATTTATCAGGCGATCCAGGCGATTCTGGGCGAGCGTGATATCGCTGCTGCTGTTTTGTGCGGGATTTGCGGCGCTGACGGTATCGATGGCGCATCCCTACGGCGGTTCAACCTTTGAATCGCGTTCGGAGGGCATCGATATCTATTTTGTGCTGGATATGTCGGCCTCGATGAAGGCTTACGATTTTCCGGTCGAGGAAATGCAGAGCAGATACCGGAACAAAGTAGAAACGCCAAACCGGTTTGATGTGGCGCGTTCGACGATGATGGCATTTATCGACGATCGAGAAAAGCGCTGTCACGAGCCTGCGGTGATGGCCAGATGCGATCGCATTGGTGTTGCGCTGTTTGGACAGTCTGCATTTATCGACGTGCCCATGACGACCAATTACGATTTGCTGCAGGAGCACATCACCAAGCGCCGGATTGATGATATCGATGCAACGCAGTCGGCCATTGGCGACGGCATTCTGAGGGCAGTTGCGAGTTTGCGGCATTCGACCGCCAAAACGCGCAGCATTATTCTGGTCACCGACGGCGACCGCAAAGGCGGCAGAATCGGCATTGAGCAGGCGATTGCAGGCGCAAATGCGCACGGCGTGAAGGTTTTCCCGATTCTTATCGGTGAAAGTGACTGGGCCGTGCTGATGGAAAGAAATCCCGATGGGTATGTGTCGTTCCACAAAGCCCAGTTTCCGGTCAACTTTGAGCTGCTCGAGATGATTGCATCCCAAACCGGCGGTCAGGCATATCGTGCATCCGATTTTCTCTCGTTCCGGAATCGTCTGAACGATATCATCGAGCGGCTTGAGCCATCGATATCTTCCGAATCCAGGCAGCAGCGACAGACCGATTTGACGCTGAATTTTGCAGCACTTGGATTTATCCTCCTGCTGCTCTCCTACCTCATCTACATGCCGCTGGTCCGGCAATATCCGTGAGCGATCGATATGAATCTGATTCAGGAATGGAGCCACCCGGCTTTTATCTATCTGCTCATCCCGCTGATGGCCGTGATGCTGCTGTATGTACGGCGGCAGGTGTGGAAATATCTGAGAACGTACGAAATCGAATCGACGCTTTCCAAAGAGATGCTGCCGCCGCTGAGACCGTTTGTCATTCGCAGCATCTGCGCCGAAATTGCTTCATTTGTGATTTCGACCGTCGTACTCATTTTAATCACCAAAAACATTCCGCTGCTCAGCTTTGCGCTGATACTGGTCTTTGATGTGATTTTGGTGCTGGGCGTCTATTTTTACGAAGACAGTCTGATACGCCGCTATGGTTATGTATCGCCGCAGATCGTCAATAATCTCACGCTGTTGCGCGGGAACTCCGGCATTCGCTTTCATTCAGCGCGGCCGCTGCTGTTTGGATTGACGCTGTGCATGCTGATTCTGGCGCTGATGGGGCCCGAAGGCCCCGAGCGAAACACGCATCTGCGCCGTATTCCCGTGCATTCGACGATCCTTTTCGATCTGTCGCGTTCGATGAACGCCACCGATATCAAGCCATCCAGACTGAGTGCGGCCAAAGATGAAGCAATTTCGCTGCTGCGCAAGAGCAGCGGTGATGAAATCGGCCTGATTTACTTTACAGATACCACCGTTGTTCAGTCGCCTCAGACCTATGATGTCGAATCGCTTGGAACATTTCTGGCCCAGGCAGATCCCGCCATCATGCCGGGACACGGCACAGATTTGAACAAGGCGCTGCATGCAGCGCTGCACACATTTGATGCAAACGACGACATGTTCTATCTCGAGTCTGGTCTGGACCTGAGACGCGTCGTGCTGATAACCGACGGCGAGACGCATACCGGAGATCTCGACGCGACGCTGGCAATTTACAAATCACGGCGCATTCACATCGATGTCATTGCATTCGGCACATTGCAGGGAGCGGGGCTGAAAGACGATTCGGGCAACGAACTGACCTATGCATCACAGCCCGTCGTATCGAAACTGCAAAAAGAAACGCTCACGCATATTGCAGAGCAAACCGGCGGCATTTATACCGAATTCACCGTTCCCGAACATGCAGCAGATTCGCTGATCGCCAAGTGGGATGGCGCGAGGATCGACGTGAGCCCCGGACATGCAATGCTGACCTCATCGTACAGAATTCCGCTGTATCACTACTTTTTATATCCAGCATACGCATTGTTATGCCTGTTTTTGCTCCATCCGCTGATGATTGCGCTGATTCGAAACCGGCGGCAGCGTCCGGCATCCCCAAATGCCGAAGGATCTGCAGATGCCGCGCCAAAGACCACAGCCACACAGGGGGAACTGCTATGAACCACCGCGTATTTCCATGGCTGTCGTGTGTGGCGCTGTTGATTTGCGGCTGCGAGGATTCATGGTTGACCCCGCAGCAAACGCTGCAGTCAGATATCCAGCAGGCTGTTGATCAAAAGCAGTTCGGCAAAGCCGCAAAAATTCTGCATAAAGCCAAAAAGCTTGCCAAATCTGAATCGCATGACGCGATCGAATACAACGCAGCGATCATCGATATTCTGGCCGGAAGGTGTGAAACCGCACAGCAGCGGCTGGAATCTTTGCTGCAGTCGAATACACGGAATCAGCCCGCGGAAACATTCGATGATATGCCGGATCTCACGCAGCCTGTGGCAGAAAATCTCTTTGTTGCACGGCTGCATCAGGCGCTTGCGATTGCCATGCGGTGTCCCACAAATCCCCGCAAGCTATCCCAGCAGCAGACGCTCGAAAGCCTCGAGCACATGTACAAAGCCTACTACAACGGGATGGATACACGGGATCAAATCAGCAGAATGCTTTACGATATGGAGCCCGCATGTCCCCTGTTTGTTCCCGAAGATCAGGGAGACGGGCATCATACCGCCGAAGATGCCATCGAAATCACGGCCCCGGGAGAGGATCAACCGTCATCATTCGTCCTGTGCCCGCCATCCGGACTGTGGTTCAAAACAAATCTCAGAGCGCACGAATCGCTGAGCGGCTATATCGAGATGCAACGTCTGGAGCGCACGCTGACACTGGATGATTCCGCCAGTCTGCCCTATGCGCAATTCCATATCGATATTTTCAGCCCCGCAAAAGATGGTGCGGATTTGACTGCACCAGCCGCATCCTTTACGCAGGCGCTACCGGATACGATTCCTGCGCCCGACGATTACCAGAAACTCACGCTCAATCTGCCCGAAATCACCGCAACCCAAACGGGATCCTATCTCATTCACATCTACCCCGAACATCTGGGCGAAGGCAGGCTGCAGTTTCACATACAAAACACGGCGAACTGCGATAAGATCGACGATAACGCGACGTACACAAACGACCTCAAACCCATTGTCTGCCAGCTGAATACAGCTCCCGAGCCGCAGCATTTTCTGCTGTGCCCAACCCGCCCCGATACCTTTGAGATCGAGACCGCAGCCAGTTCATATTCGCTGGTTGGATTCTTTTCACCGCAGCCGGATGCCCCGCTTGACAGCATCCATATTCAGATACGCGAACGCAATGGTCAGCACTTGCAGCGCATCGACGTCGAAGAAGGGAAGCTGCCCGGAGATCAGTCTGCCTATATGATCATCCGCCCGCAGCGAGCCAAAACGCCGGAATCAGACGAAGCACCGGCCCCCGTCTTTGTCATTCTTCACAATGCCGATACGACGCCGGCAAAATTCCGCCTCACGATAGGTGACGACGCGATCAAATCACCGATACAATACGATTTGTTCCGCGCCGATTCGACGCCATGTCTGCCCGACGATCCGCTTCCAACAATTCCGGTCAATCTCGACGACATTCAAAACAAAAAGCAGATCCATCTGGCACCGGCATGGATCTGCCCCGACGACGAACTCAACTACCGTCCCGTCTTTTCGTCAAATACGCCCACATTGCGCGTGCATACGAGCGCCCATTTTCTGTCGCCCGATATACTGCACAAGGATGATGCAGTACTGCAGGCATTCATGCAGCTTCCGGACGACGATCGCGCCTATCTGGTCGAAAATGGCGCCCCCGCAGATTCGCCGTGGGGATATCTCGCCAACATGCTGTCGGCAGCGCTCCAAAAGCCGTTCACGGCCGATTCGCGCATCCGCATTTCGACATCCAAAGCCGCATCGGGATTCGCAATCGTGGGATTTTCGATGCCCGACGACAAGCAGCAGGACGACAAAAACGACGAATCCAATCCCGACGACAAGCAGAATAAAAAGAACCAAAAAGAAGACAAATCAAAGGGAAAAGACAACGAAAACCAGTCGCCCGACAAGCCGTCCGAAACCAAAGCGACGCCCAAAGGCCCGGGCTCAGACGGACAGGGCGACGAGTCTACCCCCGATCCCAACAGCACGGGCAACAAGGCTGCCAAATTTGATCCGGCGGCTTATGAACGTGCGCATATCGATGCGCTTCTCGATGCCATCGAACAGGGCGATTACTACGTCCCGCTTTCGGGTGAGCAGGATTCACAAACGACCGACAAAGACTGGTAGACAGGGATATGAAGCGTTACAATCCGGCCGCATCTATAATTTCAATCTTTCTGGTCATCGGCGTATCCGTTGGTATTTGCGCGAATCAGGCAGCAGCACAGCAACCCGCCCGGGACGCGCGGGACGACAGTGGTCCGCGTCTGGCTGCGCCGCCCGATGATATGTTCATCGATATCCAGGTGCCTGCGCATCAGGTCTATCTTGGCCAGACCATGCGCATCGAATACGATGTCTATGTCGCATCCGGCAAAGGCCAGGTGTTTTATGATGCCCGCGAACCGGAATTCTCCAAATGGTATGCATTCGAGGGCACTGCGGCACAACCGTCACAGACCTCGGTGAACGGCAAATCGTATACGAAAGAGCCTTATGCGGTTTATTACATTTCGGCCTATGCCCCCGGCAAGATCCCGCTGCCGGCACTGTCGGTCCAGATTCCCTATCTGGAAGACAAACCATGGATAACCCACCAGCCGCGCATCATCGAGGTTATCCCGCCGCCCGATCCGGCGCCCAATGGGTTTGCGCCGGGAAATATTGGTCATTTTAAACTCGACGTCCAGACAACCGATTCTTCCATTCAAATCGGCCAGACCATCGATATCCTCATTCAAATCACAGCAGATGCGCCAGCACCGCAGATACAGCTGGTGCCATATGAAATCGCCGATACCGACGCGTTCAGGCTGTATCCGATGGTGCGCGACAAGATTGCCGAAGACATCCATCTGAACCAGTTCCGCTCCATTACATCGTTCCGCATCCGGCTGCTCGCCCTGCATTCGGGCAACTATACCCTGCCGCCCGTTCAGATTGTGACGTTCGATCCGTCCACCCATCAGTACAAGACACTTGCTTCAAATCCGATTCCTGTCCAGGTGATACCGGCGATCCATGCATTCACCACAGAACAGTCGCAGATCCACACGTCCCGCATGGACAAAGCCGAACCCCGCAGTATCACGCTGCGGAAAACGCCGCATCCCAAACCGCTTTCGCTGTGGCTTTTGCTGATTGCACCGATTCTGTTTGCCGGCGCGTTTATTGGCATCGCATGCCACCGCAGGCACCAGCAGCGCCGCGACAGCCAGCAGCGCGGTGATCGCATCAGGGATTTATCGCAAACCCTTGCACATGCCGAAACAGCCGACAAGCAGCTGGTCGCCCTGCGCTCATTGCTCGATATCCGCTATGGTATCGGGCGAAATCTGGCAGCCTCCGAACTCAACAGCGAGATCGACAACCGGTTCAGTCCCGAAGACGCAGAACTGCTGCACCAAAAGCTCACCAAACTGCATACGCTGTCGTACAGCACACACGATCCGCTCGGAGCCGATGATATCCAGGAACTGACACGGATTCTGGACAATGCCGCAGGGGGGAATGCATGAAACTGAAGATAACCGCAATGTTTTATGCCGCATGGATGCTGATTTCGTCTGTTGCATTGTGCCAGACCAACGCAGCTGCGCCCGAGGGCAATTCACTGGCCGCACTCGAAGCCTCCGCGCTGGATTACCTCAAAGACAATCCCAATCGTGCGATCGAAATCTACAATTATTACGAGAGCACGATAAAAGCCGAAGGCTGGGATGAACTGCAGCCGGATTTGCTGTACAATCAGGCCATCGCAAGCTACAGAGCCGGAAAACCTGGCGCTGCCATCGGATATCTCAAGCAGCTCAATCTGGTGCAGCCATCGTCCGAAATATCCGATCAGATTCACGAACTGCAGATGCTCGTCGAGCACGACGTCTACCGGCAGGCACCGGGAACGATGTTTGTGCGAGGGGAATCCAATGAATTTGCCATGTGGCGAATGATGCAGCAGTTTTCAGAATACAGGCTGCACCTCGCGCTGCTTATTGCCTGGACCTGTCTGTTTGCCCTGGTGGGTGCGCGCATACTCAAACGGCGCAACAGACGGCTGCGCCTGTGGATTGGCGCATCGATTGTGCTTGCGGGATTTCTGGTCGGGATGCTCGGCTTCATCATTTATCAAAAGCGTACCGAGCAGCAGCTGCATTTTGGCGTGCTCACCGAAACCGACAGTCTGACCACTACCCCGGTGAACGGCACGCCGATAACCGATATGGCGTTTGTTCCGGGGATTACGGTTCGAATCGTTGCCGACACCGGAGAATGGTCACAGGTCGAACGGTTTGACGGCGTCCGCGCGTGGATGGCATCAAACGATTTGTACAGGCTGCGCCCCAGGCATTACCAGACCATGCAGGCCGAGAACTAAGCCCGTATTGCCCCACATCATCGTGCGCGGCCGTATCCGCCAGGAAGGCCGCGCGGCGCTCGCGTATTGGACGACAGGACAATAGCGAGCGAACCAAAAGCACGTTGACAATACATTTTGTAACGGGGTATGAATAGCAGCCTTTGGATTTCGTGCCAGACGGCGCGTGGTGACACTTATCGTCGGCATTTTATGTCTGACAGCGGTTTTCCGCTTATGAAAATGGGGATAGTTCAGCAGATATGACTCGCGTTTTATATGTTGGTAATGGTTTTTGTCCGGCAAGATGTGCAGCAGCCGAGCTGCCGAAAGCACTCCACAGTGCCGGAGTCGACGTCGATATCATCGTTCCCCGCCTGGATGGCATTCTCGATGGCTTTCCGCCTGTTGCGGAGCGCCTTGTAAGACTGCAGGCCACCATCGATAACCAGCCATGCAGCATGCGGTTGCTCGAAGGCAAATCAGAAGGCAATGTGCGCACATTTTTTGTCGATGCGCCGGTGCTCAATATCAAGGCGCTTTCGCTGCTTTCGGACGAAGGCATCCGTGCGGCCGCAGCATTTGCACATGCCGTTGCACAGTGGATTATCCAGTCGCCGTCGTCCTACGATATCATCCATGTCGACAGTCTCGAAGCCGGCATGATCGTTTCGATGATGCGCACCATTTATCGGCACGAAGACAAGATTCGCAGCGCCCGAATCGTCGCCTTTGTGAAGGGCATCGAAGACAAGGGCGACATCGATATGAGCTGGCAGAGCCGCATCGGATATCCCGATGAAGTCACCTCAAGCGCATCGATGGAATTCTATGGAAAGCTGAGCATTCTGAAGGGCATCTACCTGTTTGCCGACGCCATTGCGTTCCCCAGTGACTGCATTCGCCGCAAAATCGAGAAGAACCGCGGCCGCGATATCGGCATGGAAGGCGTTCTGTTCGACAAGATCGACAGAATCAAAACCATCGCCCTCGGCATCGACGCCGACCAGAACAATCCCGAAACCGACAAGAAAATCGAAGCCACCTTCAGTGCATCGGATTTCGCCGGAAAAGACAAGTGCAAAGCCGCATTTATCCAGAAATACAAGCTCAAAAAGAATAAGCCGGTCGTCGCCTTTATCGGCCGTTTCAACAGCGAATCGGGCATCGATCTCGTCAACGATATTCTCGATGATCTGATGGATCGCCAGGTCAATCTCGTCGTCGCCGGTGACGGTAACGACAACTACACCAAGGCCGTGGAATCGTGGAAAAACGAATTCAAAGGCAGCGTCGCCGTGCTTGCAGGCCGCCCCGATTTGGCGACAAAGCACCAGATTCTCAGCGCCGCCGATATCGTGCTCATCCCGGCCAAAAGCGAGAACATCTCACGCCTGCACCTGGTCGCCATGAAATATGGTGCCGTTGTCGTCGCCCGCAAACAGGGATGCATCGCTAACGATCTCAAAAACGTCCGCAATATCGACAAAATCGACAACGCCGATAACGGCTTCTCGTTCGCCAATTACGACAGCGACGAATTCTTCGATGCCGTCATGGATGCGCTCGATGTATACGAAACACCTGCATTCAAAAATATTCGAAATCAGGCCGCTTCCGTCAATCTCAGTTTGTCTGATTCCGCCAAAAATTGTATAGATATCTACGAATCGGTAAAAGCATAAGCCACGGTTCGTCAATATTACCCAAACCTTTGGAGTTATCACCATGACACAGCAGATGGAATCCATCGTTCAGACAATTGCGCATTTCAAAGAAGTTATGACCACGAGAATGCTCGAGCATGTCGAGGAACCGCGCGAAATCCTCGACGACGAGACATTCTGCATGATTCTGGCCGGCATTCCATCTTTCCGGGTGCTACCGGGTGTCCCGGAACACATGGGTTTCGAAGGCATCTATCACTGCGCAACCGACGAACAGGCCAACGAACTCAAGCAATATCTCAAGGAAGTGCTCGACATCACCGACTACGATTCGCTCGTCAAACAGTCGCGGGAATTCTTCCACTTCTTTAACGAATATTTCGATTTCGCCAATGAATGGGACGGCCACCCCAATTTCTCGATCGACGATCTGGGTCCCGAAGGTGCCGCCGCATACACAGCCAGCCGCGATTTTTCGGTGCAGCTGCGTGACCTGGTTGGCCAGCAGGGCTACCTCGCCTGGGATATCGGCGAACGCATCATGCTCGCCCGCGCCGCATGCGCATGCGGCCTCATCGATGAAATACAGTTCAAACAGTTCGTCTCGGAAGAAGCCCGCGTCGCCAACGATCTCTTCGACAATTTCGTCGATTACGCCGTGAGCGCACTCACAGGCGCCGTCTACTTCATGTTCGTCACCACCGGCCGCACCGAAGACGAAGGCCTCCTCGGCTTCCTCGACATCAACCTCAAAATCGTCACCAACCTCTTCGACTCGGGCATCTGGGCCGTCAACGCCTGGTGCGAAAAGAACTACAAACAGCTCGCCATCCGCGACGACCAGATTCAGGATCTCGTGCCCGAACCGTGGATTCGCCTCAACGGCATCGCTTCCGACCGCATTCTGTGCGACGGTTACCGCGTCTCCGTCATGCTGCGCGAGCCGCCCATCAATCCCGCCGACAGCGGCTGGCGTTTCTTTGCCGGCGACGAGCCCGAAGATTACATCACCAACAGCTCGAATTTCGGCAACGTCACGCTCAACCTCATCGCCAACTACGCGCCCGACATCGTCCCGCTGCTCGATGCAGCCGTCGGTTCGTTCTATTTCCGCAACGAAGATGGCGAACTCGTGGCCGTCGAAGACGAAAGCAACCCGCTCCGCCACGCGGATTTCACACAAAATGATGGTCCCGGCGTCGGCTAGTTCCCAATTCTCAGCCTCTGCTCCGGCAGGGGCTTTTTTTTGTCATACAAATTCGATTTTTTTCTGTTTCGCGCCGCTATGGCTTTGCCATACGCGCGCGCAGCCGGCTATGGCTGCGCCATACGCCGGCTCTCACTATTTTTCACGCGATCCCCATGAAAGCCATACTCGCCTCACAGAATCCTCATAAAGCCCTGGAATTTGCCGCAGCGCTCCCCCTCATACAGGTGCTGCCGGCCCCCAACGCGATTCCCGTCGATGAGAATGCCTCCACATTCAGCGGAAATGCCCGAATCAAAGCGCTCAGCTATGCAGCCGCATTCGATCAGAACGCTCTTGCAGACGATTCCGGGTTATGCGTCGATATTCTCAACGGCGATCCCGGTGTGCACAGCGCTCGCTATGCGACGCTGCCCCCCGATATCGACCCCGACCCCGATCGCACAGCCGCCAACAACCGAAAACTCCTGCGCGCACTTCAAAATGTCCCGCAGTCACAGCGTTCCGCGCATTTCGTCTGCGCACTCTGCCTCATCATCGTCGAGCCAGCGGATATCCAAAGCATCATCGCCAAACACATTCAGCATCCGCATATTCAATACTTTTCCGAAGACAACGCGCCATTGCAGGATGATCTGTCTCAAACCCACCGCATCGAAATCGCCGTCGAAGGCCGCGCCAATGGCTATATTCTGAACGCACTGTCGGGAAACGGCGGATTCGGCTACGACCCGCTCTTTTACAGCACCGAAGCCTCCTGCACTTTCGCCGAACTCACCGCACAGCAAAAGCTTGATGTCTCACACCGCGGAAACGCCATCCGTCTCATCAACGAAATACTCAGGTTGCTGTAGAACCAATGGACGCATCCAGCCTTCGACAATCCGAAATACAACCAGAGCAGGCGCAGGATTATGCGCATCCGCAGCATGCGCTCCAGTCCTCTGCATCCCCCCGGACATTGGGCGGCCGATACCAGATTATCCGTCCGATCGGCCACGGTACACAGGCCAAAGTATTCGAAGCCGAGCGCCTTTACGACCACAGGCATGTCGCGATTAAAGAGCTGCGCATCGATTCCCTGCAAAACTGGAAAGCCTACGATCTGTTCTGGCGAGAGGTTGAAACGCTCAAAAGCCTGAACATCAGCGGTGTTGCTGAGTTCTACGATGTGATTGAACAGCTGGACAGCGCGCAGCCGTGCGCCTATCTCGTGCAGCAATACATATCGGGACAATCGCTGTCGGATATGATCCACAACGGCTATCGCTTTGATATTGCTACCGTTTTTAATATCGCCATTCAGCTCATCGATATTCTCAAAAGCATTCATCACCACGAACCAGCCATCATCCATCGCGATCTCAAGCCATCCAATATCATGATTGAGCAGCACGATGACGGATTGCGCGTCTATCTCATCGATTTTGGTGCCGTTGCAAACCCGCTTTTACAAAAAGGCGGTTCGACAGTTGCCGGAACCTATGGCTATATGCCGCCCGAACAGCTGATGGGAAAACCGGAACCTGCGAGCGATATCTATGCACTCGGAGCCACACTGGCCGGTCTTTTGAGCGGCATCGAACCCAGCGAAATGGAAGTGGTCGAATACCGCCTTGCCATCGAAAAACCACTGGAAAACCTGCCGCATGCCATTGTTTCGTGCCTGCGGCAAATGACGCAGCCCAGGGTCGAAGACAGGCTGTGCGATTACGATATCATCCGCAACAGATTTGAACAGTTTGCGACCGGTGTTTTCAGTGAAACAGCCAGTGAAAAGCAGTTTTCCAAAACGAGAAAACAGTTTTCGCAAATGCTGAAGAACGTTCACGCCCTTGGTCTGCGAGACAACTATGATTTATGGAATGCGCTGCCAGAATCTACGCCAAGAAAAATCCCCGGATGTTACAGTTGGCGAACCATGACCAGAAGAAAACGGAAACCGATCACTTTTTTCCGCATCGCCAGCCATCTGCCTTTAAATAATAATTCAATTCCGCTGCGGCTGCAGCCAGCTACATTTATTCGATTTCCGGCCTATACCCTTATAACCATTTTTGGGAATTTAGTGATACTCGTGGTTTTGGTGTTTTCTACAGCATTTATACTCTATCTCGGATCATGTTTTGTCAGTGGCCTGATACATGGCATGACCAGCGGCCGCGTCGATATCTCCACAAATGTTTTATTTGAATTCTGGATGTCATATTCCTACATTCTGCTCATTCCGATAATACTGTGGGTTTGGTTTTCAAAACTGTTAAAATACAAAAAGCCAATTCATAAAAAAGCGTATCAATCGCTGATCAGAAACGGCCGAAAGACGCTGGCGACCATACAAAGCATTCAGTATCTCGGTGTTTCGTCGATCAATTTACAGCCATATTATCTCGCAGATGGCCTCTTGTTCAGGACTATGAGCAAAAGAAAGGATTACAGCAAGGCATATTATAATCAATACAGTGCAGATTTGCCGATGATTCGTGTGACCTATGCATTCAATCCGCCAGACGACATCTCTGCGATGGATATCGTTCATTCGGTTCTCGTTCCTGCAAATTCCGAAAAAACGCTCAAAGCAGGCGATCTGCTGCCGATTCTGTACGAAATCGATCCATCAGACAATTCTCTCGTAAACAGCATGCCGTTTCCGCTTTCCATCTGCAGGCCGATGGATATTGACGAGATGATGTATGTCGAAAAGAGATACACAAGGCGCATCCGATGATAGACCATATTCCACCGAAACTGGCTTACGATTACAAATTCGAGAGAAAGATAGGCGAAGGCGCCAATGGCGAAACCTGGCTGGCACGGCAGCGTTTTACAAACCGTCTGGTCGCCGTCAAATGTCTGCGGCTCGACAAGATCGATGATATCAAAACGCTTGAACTGTTTGAGCGTGAATCGGAACTGCTCAAGAGCATTCATGTCGATGGTGTGCCGACGTTTTATGATTACTATGCGCCAACCGAAAAAGGCAGCGGTTTTCTCGTTCAGGAATATGTTCAGGCGCCATCCATACAGAGCCTGCTCGATCAACACGAAAGCTTCACCGAGCAGCAGATCATCGATATAGCCGAGAAAGTCGCAGGAATTCTTTATCATCTCGAAACGGAATACCAGCCGCCCATCATTCACCGCGATATCAAACCATCGAATATTTTGTACCGCCCGGCAGATGGCGTGGTTTATCTCATCGATTTTGGTGCGGTCGCAAATCCGCAAAAACGCACCGGCGGATCAACCGTCGCCGGGACTTTTGGGTACATGGCGCCCGAACAAATCATGGGGAATGTCGAAATCCAGTCCGATTATTATGCACTTGGCGCAACCCTGCTCCACATGTTGACAAACATTCCTCCATACGAGCTGGATTCCGACCTGTTTCAGATCGATGTCGGAAGCGCACTCAAAGCACATCACATCGAGATTTCAGCAGAATTGTGCAATCTGCTCACGACCCTGCTCAATCCCAAAATCGACAAACGCCCGCCAAATGCGCTGGCACTTTTGGCGCAGATACACGACATACGTGAAGCAAAACGCTTGCGAGACGAATGGATTCCACGCATTGTCGATTATTTAAAGAAAGGCATCTCCTGGCTGCTGCCGGTTCGCACGCGAACCCGCTCAGACTCAATTCTGCATCATACATCTGGCAATCTGCTGACAATTCAGCAAATCGAAGAAGGCCGCCGGGGATATGAACGATGCAGCTTTGTTACCAGAAACTGGAAGCGATGTGACGGATATATAAGGCGATTTGCGCAGATAAAGCATCCGGAATACTCAACCTATCTCAATGCGCTCGAATACACATTCGAAGTGCAAAACAATGTATGGTGCGGATACTGTATTACCGGAAATTTGTGTGACGTCGCTGCATTGCGTTTGCCGAGTCAGTTCCCCGTAAAATGCTCCGTGTTGTATAATCCGGCAGATCCAAGGGAGAACGGGCTGGAATACATTTATTAAGCGGTGTTGGATGCTAATTGCTTATGGCTTATGGTGGGGTTACAGTGCATTTCAGGTTCCGGCTCATAGACTATAAGCCAGAATCGCATGGTACTTCGGTGAGAAGCATATCCACGAAGGTGTCAACACAGCCATTCATCAGATTTCATCATATCTGGCACAAACTATGCTCAATAGCGCGCCTGTGACATTGGTCGTCACAAACGGAGGTACATATGAAACTATCAAGAGTCTTTTCATTATTTTTGGGACTCATCAGTATATGCCTGATAGCCAATGCCGCCGTGGCGCAGGAACCCGAGACGCCTGTGGTACAACAATCAGATGCACCAATTGTGCAGGACCTGGATACACAGAATAATCGATTCGAAGGCGCGTTCCTGGATTTCAATATCATGTTAGGTGTATCGCATACCGACAGCGATCCATTGGCAATCAAAAGCAAAGACGGTGGAGACGATGGGGACCCCGATCAATATACCGTCGGCGCATTGCTGGAGCTTGGATTCGGGTATCTGTGGGGAGACAAATTTCTCCTCGGTCCGGAAATCAATCTCGCGCTTGGTTTTCCATCCATCATCGGCGCGGATCTCCGTTTGAAGATGCTTGTGCCGCTCAAGCAGCAAATCGCCCTGTTCGCAAGTCTTGGCTGGGGCGCAGAATTTCGTCTTCAATTTCCGGGCAAATACAGTCATATCACGATCTCCCCGAACGACAAACCCGATCTGCATGCCAAAAATATCATGTATGAAATCATGTATCTGCCGTTCAGTCTGGGGTTCGAATACGTTCGTGACAGTGGCTTCGTGATTGGCGCAGAGATGCAGTTCAGAGTCATTTTTTACCAGGATGATAAGTGGTATTATTATGAACCCAAACAAAATGCCGGCGGCTATATGGTGAGTGATCTTTACGGGGTAGATTATAAGCCGCATGCATTGCTTGAAGAATTTGTTATCGGCCTGCACATAGGACAAAAGTTTTAGGATTTACGGAGAAATCCTGATGGCAACGATAAATGTTTATGAGCAATATTTCGAAGCAGACGGCATCTTTAATGACGTTGAACGTCATGCGGCCAGCGTTTTGCTGATTTCCGATTCAGAAGCCGGCAACATCAGATATGAGGCCGCGGTGAACTTTTTTCCGCACAACGCGCCGGATGATTTCGCGATTTCCTACGACGCGTATTTTGTCAAAATCGTTTACGAAGGCAAAGGCCGGCGCTCGAAAAAGCGAGAATCTGAGCTGATGGAAACGATCAGGGACGTTGCGGATGCGCTGGCTCAGGCGCAGCATGCGACGATTTATTGGGATAAGCCGCTAATCGAAGAAAGGCGCGGATGAAATCACAACAGCATGCATGCGGGGCATTGGGCGGGATCGTGGCCTTTTGCCTTGCAATAATTCCGTCCGAAATAGATCATCTGAAGGTGGCGGAGAATCCAGGTTTCGGGCGCAAACAGGGCGCACAAATCTTTTTCAACGCCGTCGGGAGTCGATGATTTGGACCAGCCCCACCGCTGCGCGAGGCGCAGAATGTGCGTATCGACGGGAAACGCGGGAATATTGAAGACGTGTGACAGAATGACGTTGGCGGTTTTCCGGCCGACACCGGGTAACGACTCCAATTTTTCGCGTTCCTGCGGAACTTCACCATTAAACTGCTCGACGATCATCTGGGAGAGCTCAAAAATCGATTGGGCTTTTCGCGTATAGAGGCCGCATGGCTTGATGATCTGCTCGATTTGTTTGATGCCCAGATCAACGATATTCTGAGGTTCTGTGCCGTGTTTCCACAATTCGGGCGTCACTTCATTCACGCGTTTATCGGTGCATTGCGCGGATAAAACGACAGCAACGAGCAGCGTATAGGCATTTGAAAAAGCCAGTGGGATGGGTGGATTGGGATAGTATTCGTCGAGAATCCGGCAGATTTTGTCGAAAGAAGCAGTTTTTTTCATTGGATGAAGGTACAAAAAAAGCAGCTATTTCTAGCTGCTTCAATCAATGGGCCTGGTTAGACTCGAACTAACGACCTCACGCTTATCAGGCGTGCGCTCTAACCGGCTGAGCTACAAGCCCTTGGTAAAACGAAAACCAGAAGAGAGAAGCAGTCGTGCGTATGACCACAGATTTTGGAGATTTGAGAGACGTTCCATGGAACGTCTGTACAAAGTTCTCTGCAATAATCCGTTAAAGGAGGTGATCCATCCCCACGTTCCCGTAGGGATACCTTGTTACGACTTCACCCCAGTCGCTGTCCGATCC
>JAEEGL016815076.1_pt1 | contig 18478 bp, 20 predicted proteins | sample 9134231 | NCBI WGS metagenome assembly JAEEGL01 (sample SAMN16246548, study PRJNA631951) | gut metagenome | biome: gut microbiome; feature: rumen; material: fiber-attached | host: Bos | place: Iran: Karaj | collected 2018-10 | reverse complement strand
TTTTAACTACAGAAGAACTATGGCAAGATATACTGGTCATACCACCCGCATCGACCGCAAGTTCGGCGAGCCCATCTATGGACCCGACAAGACCTTAGAAAAGCGCAATACGCCTCCCGGACAGCACGGTCTGGCCGCCAAGCGCAAGAAGCAGAAGGAATACGGCATCCAGCTCAAGGAAAAGCAGAAAGTGAAGTATATGTACGGTGTGCTGGAGCGTCAGTTCCGCAACACCTACGCCAAGGCCGCCCGTATGAAGGGGCAGACCGGTGAGAACCTCATCCTCCTGCTGGAAGCCCGTCTGGACAACCTGGTGTACCGCCTGGGCATCGCTCCCAGCCGCGCCGCCGCCCGTCAGCTGGTGCTGCACCGTCACATCTCCCTGGACGGAGCCATCTGCAACATTCCTTCCTGCCAGGTGAAACCCGGTCAGGTGATCGCCGTCCGCGAGCGTTCCAAGAGCCTCGAGGTGATCCAGAACAGCATCGGCTCCGCCACCAAGTACGCCTGGCTGGAGTTCGACGCCGCCAACCTCACCGGCAAGTTCCTGAACGTTCCCGCCCGCGAGGAAATCCCCGAGAACATCAACGAGCAGCTTATCGTTGACCTCTACTCCAAGTAATCGAATTTAACACCAATCATTATGGCAATCTTAGCATTTCAGAAACCCGACAAGGTGATTATGCTCGAAGGCACCGATACCGTGGGTCGTTTCGAGTTCAGGCCGCTTGAGCCCGGCTACGGACAGACCATCGGCAACGCCCTCCGCCGCATCCTTCTCGCCTCCCTGGAAGGTTTCGCCATCTCCCAGATCCAGATCGACGGGGTGCAGGAAGAATTCCAGACCATCCCCGGCGTCATCGAAGGAATGCAGGACATCATCCTCAACCTCAAGCAGGTGCGCCTGCGCCGGATGGTGGAAAGCGTGGACTCCGAGGTAGCGAACATTACCATCAGCGGCAAATCCGAATTTACCGCCGAGGACATTTCCAAAGGATTGTCTTCCTTCAAGGTGTTGAATCCGGAACTGCACATCTGCTCGCTGGAGCCTTCGGTGAAACTCACCATTTCCCTGGTCGTCACCAAGGGCCGCGGCTTCGTTCCCGCAGAGGAAATGCGCGACGCTTCCACGCCCATCGGCACCGTTCCGGTGGACGCCATCTATACGCCCATCAAGAAGGTCAACTGGACCGTGGAAAACTACCGCGTGGAGCAGAAGACCGACTATGAGAAGCTGAACCTGGAAATCGTCACCGACGGTTCCATCTCTCCGGAAGCCGCCCTCCAGGACGCCGCCAACATCCTCATCTACCACTTCAAGCTGTTCACCGACGACAAGAAGATCGCCATCGAGTCCTCCGAGACCCCGGACAGCAAGGAACTAGACGAGGAATCCCTCCGGATGCGTCATCTGCTGCTGACCAAGCTCTCCGATATGGGCCTGAGCGTGCGTGCTTTCAACTGCCTGAAGGCGGCCGATATCGACACCTTCGCAGACCTTGTGTCCTACAGCCGCGCCGAACTGATGAAGTTCCGCAACTTCGGTCGCAAGTCCCTCAGCGAGATCGACCTCCTGGTGGAGAAGATGAAGCTTTCCTTCGGGATGGATGTCACCAAGTACAATATTGAACCCAAGCACAAGATCGTTTAACAATGAGACACAATAGAGCAGTCAATCATCTGGGTCGTCAGAGCGGGCACCGCAAAGCTATGCTCGCCAATATGGCATCCTCCCTCATTATGAAGAAGAGGATCACCACCACCGAGGCCAAGGCCAAAGCCTTGAAGCCCTATCTGGAACCCCTCATCACCAAGTCAAAGGACGACACCACCCACAACCGCCGCACCGTGTTCAGCTACCTCAAGGATAAAGAGGCCGTGGCCGAACTCTTCCGCACCGTGGCTCCCAAGGTGGCCGACCGTCCGGGCGGATACCTCCGCATCCTGCACACCGGTTTCCGCAGCGGCGACGCCGCCGAGATGGTGATGGTGGAACTCGTAGACTTCAACGAGGCCGCCCTTGCCGCCGGCAAGAAGGAAGCCAAGAAGACCACCCGCCGCAGCCGCGCCAAGAAGGCCGAAGCTCCCGCAGAGGAAGCCCCCAAGGCCGAAGAAGCCCCTGCAGCGGAGCCTGAGGCTCCCGCCGCGGAATAAGAACACCTATCAGAAAAAGACCGGTTCTGTATACAGGGCCGGTCTTTTTTTGTTATCTTTGCGGTACTAATGACCAATACTCTTATGAAACGTTTTTTTGCATTCCTCCTTGTTCCCGTGCTGCTGGCGGGCATGGCCTGCGACAAACAGGATCCTTCTGAGTACACCCGTAAAGAGGCACGGTGAGCGTGACCGACCGCTTCGGCAACGTTTACTCGCAATCCATTTCCTGGTAAACGATGAGAAAACTTCTTGCCCTGGCGGCACTTGTGCTCTTCGCCGCCGTCGCTTCCGCCCAGATTCCCATCGACAGGGACTGGGCCCAACTGAACAAATATGCACAGGACAACACATTGGTGAAGGACCGCCCCGTGGCGGTGCTTTTCGGGGACAGCATCACCCGCGGCTGGGTAAAGACCCACAACGACTTCCTCCGGGCCAATCGCTTCACGGGCCGCGGCATCAGCGGGCAGACGACCAGCCAGATGCTGGTGCGCTTCCGTCAGGACGTGCTGGAACTCTATCCGGAGTATGTGGTCATCCTGGCTGGCATCAACGACATCGGCCGCAACAACGGCTACATCAAGGTGGAGGACACCTTCAAGAACATCGTGTCGATGGCGGAACTGGCGCAGCTGCACGGCATCAAGCCCATCCTGTGCACAATCCTCCCGGCCGGGGAAATCGGCTGGCGCAAGGAAATCGGCGATCCGCGTCCGGCCATCGACAGCCTCAATACGTTCATCGCGGGCTATGCCGATGCCAACAAGATTCCCCTGGTGGACTACCACACGCCGATGAAGACGGAGGATGGCGCCCTGAAGCCCGAGTATGCCCGGGACGCCGTACACCCCAACCTCGAAGGCTACAAAGTGATGGAGGCGGAACTCCTGAAGGTGCTGGGCAAGGCCGCGGAGATCCGGGCCGATGAAAAGGTCGTCCTCACCCCCAAAGCCCCTAAGACGCCCAAGGTGAACGGCGCCAAGGTCTTCGGCGCCCGTCCCGGCGCGCCTTTTCTCTACAGGATTCCCGCCACGGGCGAAAGGCCGATGCGCTTCAGCGCCAAAGGCCTCCCGAAAGGGCTGAAACTCAACCCCGAAACCGGCATCATCACCGGAAAGGTGAAAAAAGCCGGCACCTATAAGGTGACTCTCAAGGCCGCCAACAGCCTGGGCAGCGCCGAGCGGGAACTGCGCATCGTCATCGGCGAGGAAATTGCCCTCACCCCGCCCCTGGGCTGGAACTCCTGGAACGTCTGGGGGAACTCCGTCACGCAGGAGCAGGTGCTCGCATCGGCCCGGGCCATGGTGGAAAGCGGCCTGGCCGACTGCGGCTGGTCCTACATCAACATCGACGACGGCTGGCAGGGCGTGCGCGGCGGCTCCTACAACGCCATCCAGCCCAATAAGAAGTTCCCCGACATGAAGGGTCTGGCCGATGAAATCCATGCCCTGGGACTGCACTTCGGTATCTATTCCGGGCCGTGGGTGGGGACCTATGCCGGGCACATCGGCTCCAGCTGCGACAATGCCGACGGCAGCTACGAATACATCAGACAGGGCCTCTGCGACGACGTTTATAAACTGGACCGCAGCAAGGTTCAGCGCTCCAGCGTGCGCCATTTCGGCAAGTACTCCTTCGTGGAGGCCGACGTGAAGCAGTGGGCTGCTTGGGGGGTGGACTACCTCAAGTACGACTGGTATCCCAACGACGAAGCCCACGCGCGGGAAGTGGCGCAGGCGATAGGCCGATGCGGACGCGACATCATCCTGAGTCTCTCCAACAAGGCTCCCCTGGCCGATGCGGCTGTGTGGGTCGAATGCGCTCAAGCCTGGCGCACCACCGACGACATCCGCGACAGCTGGGCCAGTATGAGTACCATCGGCTTCGACCATCAGGACCGCTGGGCCCCTTACTGCCGCCCCGGTCACTGGCCCGATGCCGATATGCTGGTGGTGGGCAAGGTGGGCTGGGGTCCCCAGGTCAAGGACAGCCAGCTCACTGCCGACGAACAATATACCCACATTTCCCTGTGGGCCCTGCTGGCAAACCCGCTCCTGATTGGCTGCGATATGGCGAATCTGGACGAATTCACCCTGGGGCTGCTCTCCAACACGGAGGTGTTAGACGTGAACCAGGACCCGCTGGGCATTCAGGCCACCCGCCTGAACAACAACCCCACGGCCGTCGTCTATGTGAAACCCCTGGAGGACGGCTCGCTGGCGGCGGGTCTTTTCAACCGCGGCGAAACCCCTGCACAGGTGGGCTTCGGGATGCGGGAACTGGGTCTTTTCGCCCCGGTGACCGTGCGTGACCTCTGGCGCCAGAAAGACCTCGGAACCGTGCAGGCGGAAGGCAGTTGGAGTACCCTGGTGGCCCCGCATGGCGTGGTGCTGTTGAAACTGACGAAAAATTAGTATATTTGTAAGCGACTTAACACTAAAGCGTAATGAACATCCTGGATTTCTTTAAGACCAGTGCTCCCGCAGCCGAGAAAGTTCCGGCGGAAAGAGTGGACAAGACCTACAAGCGCCTGCGCTTCCAGTCCTTTATGGCGGGTACACTGGGTTACGCCCTGTACTATGTGTGCCGCCTTTCCATGGGCGTGATGAAGCAGCCGCTCATCGACGCGGGTCTTCTGAACGCCACGCAGCTGGGTATCATCGGCGCGTGCCTGTACTGGGCCTATGCCATTATGAAGCTCATCAACGGCTTTTTGGCGGACAGTTCCAACATCAAGCGTTTTATGGCCCTGGGCCTCACCGTCTCGGTGCTGATGAACTTCGTTATGGGTGTTCTTGGCGTCACCGCCCTCAATGGTGGCATCTCCACATCCGCGCTGTTTATTCTGTTTGCCATCTGCTGGGCCATCAACGGCGGCGTCCAGTCTATGGGCGCCCCGCCGGCCATCATCGCCCTCTCGCGCTGGTACCCCCTGCGCATACGCGGAACCTACTACGGCTTCTTTTCCAGCTCCCATAACATCGGCGAAGGCCTTTCCTTCGTGTTCGTGGGCATGCTGGTCGCCTCCTTCGGCTGGAAGTGGGGCTTCTTCGGCGCCGCGCTCGCCGGCCTGCTGGGTGTGATCATCATCCTGCTCTTCCTGCACGATACGCCCGAAAGCAAGGGCCTGCCGCCCATCGAGGTACTGGCTGGGGAGGCGGAAGCGAAGGAGGAGCTCTCTCCCGAGCAGAAGCGCGCGCAGACCAAGCGGATGCAGAAGGCCGTCATCAAGAATCCCGGCGTGTGGATCCTGGCCGCCGCCAGCGCCTTTATGTATATGAGCCGATATGCCATCAACGAATGGGGCGTCATCTTTATGCAGGACACCAAGGGCTATGACCTGGCCGGGGCGGCCGCCATCATCGGCATCAACCCCATCTTCGGGATCATCGGCACCGTGGTCTCCGGCTGGCTCTCGGATGTGCTCTTTAAAGGCGACCGCAAGTATCCCGCCTTCGTGGCCGGTATCCTGGAAGCCATCGCCCTGGCGCTGTTCCTGTTCGGCGGCGCGTCCAAGTGGCTCAACATCACCGCGATGGTGCTCTTCGGCATCGCAATCGGCGTGCTGATCAGCTTCCTGGGCGGCCTGATGGCCGTGGATCTGGTGCCCCGTCAGGCCACCGGCGCGGCCCTGGGCATCGTGGGCCTTGCCTCCTATGCCGCCGCGGGTCTGCAGAACGTGGTCACCGGCCTGCTGATGGACGGCGGGGCGGAAGGCGTGCGCGACTACACCTACGTGAAATGGTTCTGGCTGGGCGCGGCCATCATTTCCTTTATGCTGCCTGTCTTGAACTGGCGCCGCAAACAACAAGTCATCGAATAAAATCTTACATACTATGGCAAAAAAGAACGGTAACATCCTGGCCATCGGGATCATGTTTTTCCTCTTCTTCATGATCTCCTTCGTGACAGGTCTCCAGAATCCGATGGGCGTGATTGCGAAAGCCCAGTTCGGTGCGTCCAACGCAATGTCCCAGATGGGCAACTTCTGCAACTTCTTCGCATACCTGGTGCTCGGCATCCCCGCCGGCCTCATCCTCAAGAAGAAAGGCTACAAGTTCACGGCCCTCACCGCCGTGGCGGTGGGCTTCACGGGCGTGCTCGTCTCCTACCTGTCGGGCGTGATCGGCAATTACTGGGTATACCTCCTGGGCGCCCTCATCTCCGGCTTCTCGATGTGTATGCTCAACACCGTGGTGAACCCGATGCTCAATACCCTGGGCGGCGGCGGCAACAAGGGCAACCAGCTCATCCAGATGGGCGGCAGCCTCAACTCCATCGGCGCCACCCTCGTGCCCATCCTGGCCGGTTATATGATCGGTGAGGTAACCGAGAAGACACAGGTGGCCGATGTTAACGGCGCCCTCTTCCTGGCGATGGGTATCTTCGCCCTCGCGTTTATCATCATCCTGTTCAGCGCCATTCCGGAGCCCGAACTGGAAGCTGCCAAGGAAGCTCCCGCAGAGGAGCAGAAGGAAGGCGTTATCGCCAGCGTGAAAGGTGCGCTCAAGTACCGTCACTTCGTGCTGGGTATCATCGCCATCTTCCTGTACCTGGGCATTGAGGTAGGTATCCCGAACATCGCCAACCTCTTTATGACCTCGGGCGTTGAAGGCGGCGGTCTGGGCATTGCCGCAGGCATTGCCGGCACCTTCGTGGGCGCCTACTGGTTTATGATGATGATCGGCCGTATGACCGGCAGCGCCATCGGTGCTAAGGTCTCCAGCCGGATGATGCTCAGCTGCACCAGCGGTGCGGGCATCCTCTTCCTGCTGCTCGCGATGTTCCTTCCGAAGAGCTGGGTCATCACCATCGGCGGCAACACCGTTCCCTTCGCCATCATCCTGATGGTGGCCTGCGGCCTGTGCACCTCCATTATGTGGGGCGCCGTGTTCAACCTAGCCGTGGAAGGCCTCGGCAAGTACACCTCCATCGCTTCCGGCATCTTTATGACGATGGTGGTGGGCGGCGGCATCCTGCCCATCGTGCAGGGCTTCGTGGCGGACCACCTGGGCTTCCTGAACAGCTACTGGCTCATCATCCTCTACCTGGTTTATATGCTTTGGTTCGCCCTCTACGGCTCCAAACCCAAGAAAGCGTAAGTTATGGCTAAAGATTTAGTATTCGGCATCGACATTGGCGGACAGAGCGCCAAGTACGGCATCGTGAATATGGGCGGCGATGTCCTGGCTCAGGACATCTGGGAAACGGCCACCCCTCCCACCGATGCCAAGGAATATGTAGACACCCTGGCCCGCGCGCTGAAGGCCCTGCTGAAGAAGGCCGGCGTGGCCGAAGACCGCATCTTCGGAATCGGCGTGGGTGCTCCCAACGGCAACTACTACAACGGCTGCATCGAGTGCGCCCCCAACCTGCCCTGGGCCCACGACAAGGTGGAATTTGCCAGGATGCTGGAAGAGAAGATGGGGATTCCCGTCAAGCTCACCAACGACGCCAATGCCGCCGCCCTGGGCGAAATGAAATACGGCGTGGCGCAGGGAATGCGGAACTTCATTATGATTACCCTGGGCACCGGCGTGGGCTCCGGCATCGTCATCGACGGGAAGGTGGTCTACGGTCACGACGGCTTTGCCGGCGAGCTGGGCCATACCATCGCCGTGCGTGACGGCCGCGCCTGCGGCTGTGGGCGGAACGGCTGTCTGGAAGCCTACTGCAGTTCCAGGGGCGTTGTCCGTACGGCTTGTGAATGGCTGGAAACTTCCTCCGTTCCGTCTTCTCTCCGCGATGTCAAGGAAATCACCTCCAAGGCCGTAGGCGAAGCCGCTGCGGCCGGTGACGTCCTGGCTATCCGTGTGCTGGAATACACCGGCACCATCCTGGGAGAGAGCCTGGCGGACTTCATCGCCTTCTCGGCTCCGGAGGCCATCATCCTCTTCGGCGGTGTCACCAACGCAGGGAAATACCTCCTGGATCCCACTCAGAAGGCGATGGAGGAGAACGTCCTCAATCTCTGGAAGGGTAAGGTGAAACTGCTCCGTTCCGGTCTGAATCAGTCCGACGCCGCCATCCTCGGGGCCTCCGCCCTGGGTTGGGAGGCGGATGCTTAAACCGCTATAATTATGAAAAAACTCTTTTATATTGCCCTGGCTGCGCTGATGATGCTTCCGGCAGCTTCCTGCAAGAAGGCGCCGCAACCCACCAATGAGGTTCTATACATCCTGGACCTGTCGTGCGATGCGTCCTATTCTCTGGCGCTTAGCAGCACGAACGGTTTCCTGCCGGTACAAGTAACCCCGCAGGGTGCGTCTTTAACGAAACTTGGCAGGGTCAGCTGTTCTCCCGATGACGTGATCGAATGCGTTCTTTCGGAGCAGGGGATCGGCATTACGCCGAAGAAGATTGGTTCAACGACGCTCACCGTCTGGTTCTCCGGCGACGAAAACGTCAAGGCGACCTGTGAGGTGACGGTGAGCAAGGATCCGATTCTCCCCGCCTCGGTGAGCATCACGAAGACGGACAGCCATTTCTCCGGCGGCATCCTTAACTTGGCCGCGGGTGAGTCCCTTCAGTTGGAGGCCAAGGTGAAGAACGTTAATGATGAACTTACTACAGATTACCCTGTTGTTTGGTCTGTTACGGAAGGTGAAGATGTAATCTCCATTACGGAAAGCGGAAAGGTGACGGCCAAGTCCGGCGCTTCCGGCGATTCGGGCAAGGTAAAAGTGGAGGTGCAGGGTTATCCCATCGCCGATGTCCTTACGGTCAAGGTCCTGCAGGCTCCTACCGGAATGGGCGGATTCACATTCACCGGGAATTACAGCCCGAATGGGAACGGCGAGGTGATCATGAAAAAGGGGAAGACCTGTCCCTTTATGTTCAGTTTCACGCCTTCCACTGCCATTCAGGTTCCCGATGTGATCGTGAGCGATGAAAGCATTCTGAGCGCCAGCGTGAGCGGGAAGACCATCACGCTTACAGGTGTTAAGAGCAGTACCTCTCCCGTTACCGTGACAGTGCGCTCGCACTACAATTCCAGCGTATCCAAAACCCTCACGGTCTATGTGTTCGACTACGACAAGTTCGACGTGAAGCCGGGGGACTATGTCTACTGGAACGGAAGCCAGTTCCTCTCTAAGGACTGCGGTCTCCGGCAGGTTGCTGCCACAAGTATCTACGTGGACGCCTCCGGGAACCGGAAGAGTAGCCCCACCTTTACCGGCACCACCCAATCCGGCGGCTACAATTACATCGGCGTCATTGCCTCCACTTCGATTCCTAACGATGATGACTTTATGGGGTGCGGCTACCTGTCACAGTGCAGGGATAAAACCAAGGCAGCGGAGCTTTATGCATCGTATGTCCGGAACTTCCGGAAGAGCAATCTGATGGGCCTTTCCAATTCTCCGTCCACCCACGCGCTTGTTATCAGAAAAGACCAGAGCACTGAAAAAATGCACTGGCAGGACAATATCGAAGAAATTGCAAGCAGCGAAGACCAGCAAAGCGGGACCAATATCTATCAGTACCAGTTGTTCGGGATCCTGGCTTTCAGTCAGGAACAGGCGACGGAACTGAACCCGCGTTTCCCGAAGTATAACTACACCTATTGCCTCAGCGGCGTTGTGGCGCATCTCCTGCAGGTGTTCTATTCCGATCATGTGAACAACTCGAGTTATGCCGTTCGGCCGGTCAAGTATATCGACAGTAATTATACCGATGTGCCAAAGCTGTATGGGGCGACTTCGAGCCGGACAACCACGGGCTGGTTCCTGCCGGGAGACCTGGAGTGGAGCGGCATAATACAGTGGAACCTGCCCCTTATCAAGGCTTCTTTGGATAACGGCTACAGTACGGCCCTGTCCGGAGAATACTGGAGCACCTGTGAAGCCCGGTACGGCAGGACAACGGTATTTCAGTTTACTGTTTCCGGCAGCCCCGTTATTGCCCGTACGGATGTATATAAGGAAAGGGACAACTATAAGTCCTATGCCCGTGCAGTCCTTTATCTGTAGAACTTGTTAAAAAGCGATAACCTATGAAAAAAGTATTCATCATCGCCGTCGCCCTGCTCGTGTGCGTAGCGGCCGGTGCCCAGAAGAAGGCCACAACCACCAAGAGCGCCGCCCAGCCTGTGGCGCAGCCCGCCCAGCCCGCGAGCACGTCGGCCAAGAGCACCGCATCGGCCTCGAAGAAGCAGTTCATCCCCGCGAAGGGCGACTTCTCCTTCGGCGTTACGTGGAACCCCATCTCGAAATTCGGCACCTATCAGCCCAATCCGGGAGATTTCGCCGGCGGTTTCGTCAACAGCCTGGGGGACTACCCGCACGAGCTGTACATTCTCGGGATCGATCCCCAGTTCTCCTTCCAGCTCCGCTACCATATGAGCGACCAGTGGTCCCTCCGCACGGCCCTGGGCCTGAGCGGCAGCAAGGTTAACTATAAGGAGTATGTCACCAGCGACGCCGATGCGAATTCGAAGGTAGTAGACTGCATCAACTCCAATTTGAACGGCGTTTCGCTGGGCCTGGAGGCCGAATATACCAAGTCCTTCGGCCCGCTGGCCTTCATTGGGGGTTTCGGCCTGCAGTTCGCCATCGGCGGCGGGTCTATGACGATGGATTACGGCAACCCGTTTGTAAAGAATGCGCTGCCCGCCACGATGCCCTATCTGTCGCTTTCCACGGCCGATGTGCAAACCCTGAACGAGTATCAGCCGCTCTCCGGTAACTTCCACGCAGCTCATGTCACCTACGCCCGTCCGCTGGAGCGTTACAACGTGGGGTACTGCAAGGCGCTGGCCCTCACCTGCAATATGGGTATCGAATACTTCTTCATCGGCCAGATGTCCATCACGGCGGCCGTCACTTTCGTTCCCGTGGCCTTCTTCTTCCAGCCCGAGACCTACACCCGTTTCGAGGGATGGTATTACAACTCGAACACGGACCAGGGCAGGAAGGAGTACGAGTTCCTCGTGAGCCCCGGCAGCACCGCGCTGCTCTACGGCACACAGAACATCGGCCTACGCCTGGGCTTCAACTACTACCTGTAGAAGGTTATTCTTTCGGGGTCTGGGCTTGCGCCTGGGCTTCCTGATACGCGCGGGCCTGTGCTTCGGCATCGGCCTGCGCTTTTGCTGCCTTCAGCTGGGCATCGGCCATAATCTCCTCCGTGGTCTCGAAGCCGGTCTGCTGCTTCAGGATCTTCTTCTGCATTTTGTCGGCGATGATTTTGCCCGCCACCATACTGACGACGCTGCCGGCGATGCTCCCAAGGATGCGTCCGCCGCCGTTTTTGAGAATGCTGTCCAGTTTACCCATGTGATCAGTTCTATGTGGTTAGAATGCAAAGATAGAAAATATTGCGTGCATTACTTGCTCTCCGGCAGAAAACTTTCCAGATAGTCGTTGATGGCTTTGATTCCATCCCGCTGTTTCTGGCGCGGATAGGCATTCATCCCGTCGGAATAAATGGAGCCGCCGGGGTACCGGATGCGCAGCGTCCATGAATAACCGTCCCGTATATCCATGCGGGGATAATAGTTCTCTTTCAGGCGGGAAAGCCGGGACTCCCGTGCTATTTGGCCGATTCTTCCCAGCACATCTTCCTCCAGCACCACCACGTGCTTCACTCCGTCCAGTTTGGACCAGATGAGGCGCTGTGTGCCCTTTTCGTCTTTTTCCACCAGATAGGTAACCAGGGGGTGCATCATACAGGCCCGGTACTCGTATTGATAGGAGACAACTTCCCGAGGCTGTTGCGGCGACATCGCGCGACCAAAGATACAGACGGCCATAAGCAGGATTAAATAGAAATGTTTCATCCCCACAAAATTACATTTTTCCATCCATAACTCCTTGGATTATGCGAAATTATTGCGATTTTTGCCGGAAGGAAGCCCTTGGAGCCATGAAAAGGATTGCAGTTATCGCCCTGCTGCTCTTCATCCCGGTGAAGATGGTTGCCGCCCGTGCGGTGACGGATTCGTTGCTGCTGCGCTACGGATACTTCGTCACCTGGTGCTCTCCGGAGAAGGTCTATCTTCACCTGGACCGCACCTGTTACACGGCTGGTGAGACCGTCTGGTTCCGGGGATGGGTGCAGGATGCTTCCGCTGTCAGCGCCCTTCCGCCCAGCAATTTCCTCTATGCCGAGGTCCTGGACGCCCGGGGCGAAACAGTGGTGCGCGTTAAGATCAAGCGCACGGAAACCGGGGGATTCCCCGGAAGCATGGAGTTGCCGGAAAGCCTGGAGACGGGGGATTACACCGTTCGGGGCTATACGCTTTGGCAGATGAATGCCCCGGCCGATTTTTTCTTCAACGAAAGAATCCGCGTCATCGGCATAAAAAAGGAGAAAAAGGAACCGGTGGTGGGTCCCTCCCCGGACATAGACGTGAGTTTCTGGCCGGAAGGCGGGCGTTATTTCGCCGGGAAAAAGGCGTCGGTCGGATTCAAGGCGGTGGATGCACAGGGCAGGAGTGTGGATTTCGAGGGCGTCCTGGTAAGCGACGAGGGCGGACCGGGGAAACGCGTTTCCACCCTCCACGACGGGATGGGCCGCTTCTCATTCCTCCCCAAGCCCGGTCATCGTTACAGCCTCCGGGACGCTTCCGGGAAGTTGTATCCCCTCCCGGCTCCTTCGGAAGAGGGTGCTACCCTGCGGCTGCAGATTCATGCGGGCCGATATTACATCGGCGCACTGGGCTATGGCGGCGGTACGGCCAGCCTGCTGGTGCGGGACGCTTCCGAGCTCCGTCCCCTTGCGCAGGTCGGCCTGGACGGGAAAATGGCTTCCTATGTGATGGAGAAAGACTTCTTTCGGCCGGGCATCAACCACTTCCTGCTGGTGGACGCCCGGGGAAGCATTCTGGCAGAAAGGCTTTTCTTCGTCCGTGACGCCGAAGCGCCTGTCTGCTCTCTGGAGACTGGACCCTTGTCAGGGGAGCGGAGAAGCCTGGTAAGCGGAACCGTCCTTCTGCAGAATCCGGACGGGACGCCGCTGGACGGGCACTGTTCGGTCTCCGTGGTACGGGGCGCCCTGAAAGACTGGCAGCAGGCCGATGGCATCGTTTCCTATATGGGACTCAGCAGCGAGCTGAAGGGCCGCATCAACAACCCTTCCTATTACTTCGATCCGGCAGTTCCCGAGCTGGAAAGGGACGAGGCGCTGGATGTGCTGATGCTCATCCAGGGCTGGCGCTACTATGATTTGGAGAAGTTTTCCAACGTTTCCGCAGGCGGCATCGTCATCCGGTACCGGCGGGAGCGGGAGCAGATTGTCCGCGGCCATATTTCCCGCAGGCATTCGTCCAAAGTGCCCACGAATTTCAACTTTACATTTATGGTTCCCTCCCAGGGCATCCTGCAGTCGGTGGATGTAAGTAAGGGCAGCGTCTTCGTGGTGGACAGCCTGGATTTCCCGGAGAATACGAAGATGCTCATCAATATCTCCGACTCCCGCCTGTTTTCCCATTACCTCCCCAAGTGGGACGGGGATCCCGCGCCAGGTCCGCATCTGTACAAACCCGCACCCGGCTCCATGAGGGGGATGGCGCCCGTGGAACCCCCGCTGAATGAATCGGCCTGGACCGACACGCTTCAGGCGGCGGTGGTGGTGGCCTCCTATGATGACGATGTCCTGGTCTTCGGCCGGAACTACCGGGAAGACCTGTCCGTTTACAGGGATATGAGCCTGGTGGAATACCTGAGCATGAGAAAGGCTATGTTCGAGTATGACGGCGAATATATGTACAACCGCAACCGGATGCGGAAAATGCTTTCCGACGAAGAAGAGGACGACGATCCTTTTGCCGACGAGAATGACGACACCGGCCGGGTGAAACTGATTGTAGACGATACGGAAGAGGCCTGGTGGGCCTATGAAATGCTGCAACTGGAAGACCTCCGTACGCTGAGCATTTCCACGCAACCCGATCCTGTCTTCGGCGGCTCCGGCGGGGTGGTCCGCATCACCGTGAAGCCCGGCGCCGTCCGGCGGGAAGAGAACCGCAATCCTTCCCTGCTCTACTTCGTTCCGCTGGGGTACCAGGTTCCCCGCTATTTCGAATCCCCGCGCTATGACCTGGGTGAATCCGGCCCGTACGATGCCCGCAACACCGTCTGGTGGTCTCCGGACGTAGCTGTCGAAGGGGGCCGTGCCACCATCGAATTCTGCACCGGTGATTTGCCGGACTATCCTTATCTGATCCGGATCGAGGGCCTGGACTCCCGCGGCCGCCCGTTTTCCTGCCATCAGGTACTCACGCCCAGCTCTTGAAAAATGCAACCCGGTTGCATTTTTGAGTCCTTATCTTTGCGTCGGTAAAGACACTATTATGACTCGCAAGGAGACACTCATCGCCACCATTCTGCTGATTCTGTTGGGCACCAGTATGCACTTCGTGCACCACGTGCCCTTCTTCAATCATTTTCTCGGATATATTTTCCCGGTGACGGAAAGTGTGATGGCCCATATGAAAATGGTCTTCTATCCGATGCTGCTTCTGAGTTTTTTCTTCATCCTGAGCCGGCGTGACATCCGTGAGTTGGGAGCGCCCATCCTAGGAGGACTGGCCGTTATGCCTCTAATAGTCGCGGCCTTCTTCGCATATTGGATTTTTGTCCGCCACGAACTGATGTTTCTTGACATCATTATCTATGTCGTGGCGATGGTGGGGGCGATACATCTGGCAAAACGCTGGAGCCGGAACCATATCGTAAGAGAATGGTGGCCGCTCTGGATCGCCATCGTCCTAGTCATTATCGTGCTGACCGGCTTCCTGACATACAATCCTCCGGAGTGCATAGTCTTCGCGGACTTGGGATAGTTTTTTCGTATCTTTCCCGCTCCGACCAACTGCCCGGCAAGCCGGTCAGTCCGTCTTCGCCTCAGTTACACCGAAAAATGGGAATTTACCTGACTCTTGTCTACAATATTAACGGCCGGGCAATACGGTCAAACTCTTCTACCGGCATGGGCCTGAAACTGCGAACAAGGGCGATAACTTCCACCTGTCTGTTGAGTGCATAGGTACAGTCATCAAGCCGGATGGTAACATCACAGAAGTCTTCGTAACTCCATTTCTGTTCTACGATGGTATGTCCTTCGCTTATTCTATCGGAAATCAAATAAAAGTTGTGAAGGCTGATGTGCCAGTCCTTGAAAGCAACCTTCTCCACGTAAAACATTTCTCCGTCCCGACAGACCGTCTCGCTTTTAACGAGTTTGCCTTCCTGCATGATTCTATTTGGCTTCTTTTGTTTCCCGAAGACAATGATGGCAGCAGCTGCGACAATAGCCGAGACCACCAATAACAACAAAAGCCAACTCATACAAATGAATTTCGATTTATCGAATGGTAACGTTGGTGATGCCGGGGGTGCTGTAGGTGTAGGTGCAGGAGAGGGCGAAGACTTCGTCGAGCTCCAGTTCGTAGTAGCCTTTGCCGAAACCGGTGATGGTGGCCGTGTCATTAGTGTCCATCATCCGCACCTTCTGGCCCATGACGAGACCTTCGTTCCTGGCATGCTCCTCTTCCTTGCTCTTGAGCACCACCGAGCGTTTCCGCGGCTGATTTTGCTGCGGTTTCTGCTCCGGTCCGGGCTCCATGCTCTTCTTGATGACGCGGAGGTCCTTGAGGTCGGTGAGTTTCACAAGGGCAAAATTACGAAAAGAATGCTTATCTTAGTAGAGTTAACTTCGTTCAATCTTAACCAGTTCCATCTCAAAGATGAGGGTACTGTGGGCAGGAATGCCGTCCAGTTTGGAAGCGCCATAGCCCCATTTGGCAGGGATGTAAACTTCCCATTTATCGCCTTCTCGCATGCGCGTGAGGATGATTTGCCAGCCCATGATGAGGTCGCCAACCATGAACAGCGCCGGCAGCTGTTGACCTTCCGTGGTGTCGAAGACGGTTCCGTCGATAAGCCGCCCGGTGTAATGTACGTACACGATACTGCGGGGCGAAGGCTTACGCGTTCCGTGACCTTCTTCCAGGACTTTGTACAAGACTCCGTTGTCAAAGGCTACAATCCCCTCTTCCTGAGATTTAACTCGCAGAAAGGCTTCATTGGCCTCTTTGTACGGATTTAGTTTCTTCTTTTTATGGAACATAGCCGCAAAGGTACGAATCTTTTTTGTGAAAACAGGAGCCGGACAGGCGGACGTGTTCCGCCTGTAGGACGCTAGCGACCTGTCCGATGTGCAGACTGGAAGTTGGCTGGAGCGGGAAAAATGACTAAATTAGAGGCCGAAAAATCAAAAAATGTCGATGCTATTCAAGCATACAAACAGACCGGGATTCTGGTTCGGCTTTATTGACTTTTGTACTGCCGGGCTGTTTTTCCTTTTCTACATGCCGCTGGGAGGGCTGCAGGATGAGCTGGACGCTATCCTTGGCCGGAGGACGCAGCGGTATTGGGTGGCGTATCTGCTGGGGATCCCGACGTTATTCATCTATACACTGGTTTGGATGGCCAATATTGCTGAAGAACTTAAGGCAAAGGCCATCGACCTGGGCATCGAGGGGCCGCACACTTCCTGGTGGCATATGTTCGGCTGGAATACCTTCGGTGTTCTTCTGATGGGACCTGCAGTTGCCACTTGGCGGTTCTTCGACACGCTGAATAAGATTGAGAGGAAACTGAACCATGAAAATTGAAGAGGCCATGGTGTACTTGCTGGCAACGAGCCAGCATGGGATGAAGACCGAGCAGATCGCAAGGGAGCTGGAACTGCGTGGCCTGGTGCCCTGTGCTCCACGGAACAGACTGAAAATCAGTTACTTAATGCACTTACGCATAAATTTTACTATCCTCCCCTATACTTTGATTGCTTTTTGCCTTCTACCACCTCAAAGCAGGAAGTGCCGTCCGGGAGATTCTGCCGATGGAAACGATATGTTGGATGGCCTTTGATGGCCTTTTTCGCGGCTGATAAAGCCGTCTCTCCATCAGGATAGGTAAAGACTAAAGCGTCGTCCTTTTTCTTCCGTTCGTATGCCAGCATCTTGGCATCCTCATACTGGGCACGGTCTTCGTCAAACTGACGGTCCCATTCCCGGTAGTACTCCATCTTGGGGTCTTCAAACAGGGACATCTGCATGGCTGATTCGTGCGTAAGGCGCGATACGCCCAGGCCAACCTGCCGGATAGGTGTAATGCCATCCCAAACGTCCGTGAGCATCTTGCGGGCAGCATTCAGAATGATGGCTGTCACATCTGAAGGTTGTTCCAGTGTCGTCTGTTTCTGAGCTACAGAGAAATCCTTGTACTTGACGAACATAGATACACAGGAAGCCCGGAAGTCATCCCGGCGAATGCGATGCGCCACTATGCAGGCCACATTGAATAGCGCTTTATCGATATCCTTGGGGTCTACTAAATCTTTAGGAAACGTACGCTCTGCCGAATAGCTCTTGGCTTCAGCGACCTCAGTCTCCACCGGAGAGTCATCCCGACCATTCGCGTTCTCGTGCAGTTGCACGGCGAAATTCTGACCCACCAGCCGAGTCAGCGAGCCCATTCCGATGGCAGCCAACTGGCCGATGGTCTTGATACCGTAAGCCGTCAGCCGTTCTTCCGTCTTCTTCCCTACCCACAGCAGATCCCGCACAGGAAGCGGCCACATCTTTGACTCGACTTCCTCTGACCAAAGTGTATGTACCTTGTCCGGCTTCTCGAAGTCCGAAGCCATCTTGGCCAGCAGCTTGTTAGAGCCGATGCCCACATTAACCGTGAATCCCAACTGAGACTTCACCTGGTCCTTCAACTGCGTGGCCACTGCAACAGCGTTCTCCCGCGTGCAACGCAGGCTCATATCAATGAAACACTCATCAATGGAGAACTGCTGCAGCACCGGCGAGTAGGACCGGCAGATGGCAATGAAGCCCTCAGAGCACTGTTTGTACCACTCCCAGTCTCCCCTGACGATTACCAGTGACGGGCACATCCGGAGCGCCATAGAGACCGGAATGGGAACCTTGATGCCCAGTTTCTTTGCCGGGATGGAAGCGGCTGTAATGATGCTCCGTCGGTCATTAGGGTCTCCGGAGACAACGGATGGCACAAGCCGGATATCCGGTTTCCCCTGCATACAGAGTTTAACCGCGCTCCAAGAAAGGAACGCGGAATTAACGTCTATATGAAAGATGATGCGGGGCAATGGTATGGCTTGACAGACTATCTGAATACTTCTGCAGTTGTTTTCATGACCAACTTGGACTTGTCGTTCAGGCCACAGTACTTCTCCAGAAGGGTAACGATCAACTTATTCAGTTCCGGGTCGCCAGCCTTGAAGGCGAATTCATATTCTTCATTATCAGACTTAAAGGCCTTCCCGTAATCAGACGAGAGAAATTCCT
>JAEEGL011975424.1_pt1 | contig 18478 bp, 12 predicted proteins | sample 9134231 | NCBI WGS metagenome assembly JAEEGL01 (sample SAMN16246548, study PRJNA631951) | gut metagenome | biome: gut microbiome; feature: rumen; material: fiber-attached | host: Bos | place: Iran: Karaj | collected 2018-10 | reverse complement strand
GACTTTGAGTCGTTGACAAGTGCGCCGAGGATAATTGATATCGCAAGGCATATCATAATTGTAAGGAAGAGCTGAACTCCTACCAGTGCATAATCCACAGCGGAAAGGTTAAGACCTAACTGTCTGAAAGCGTCATCAGCGGATAACGATTTGGTAACTGTTTCTGTTATCCCGAGATCGCTTGTGACAGCGCTTGTCATTCCTTTTGTGTATACTGAGAAGCCGATCATCATTACGCCTGCGTTTATGAGAGCAACTATTGCTGCCGCAAGCATTTTGGCTGTTATAACAGATCCTCGTGTCACAGGGGTGGAAAGGAGAGTTTCGAGGGTCTTGTCTATCTTTTCATTTGATATCGAAGCAATGAGCGACTGAGAAGTAAGCATCAGGAGCACAAGAACGATGATAGGAAGTATCATATTCTGTGTTGATATCTTACCCAGTATAGTGCTGCTCGATATTTTTGCCGATCTGTCGGCTACAACTGTATGCTCTGCTATTTTCAGAGGAGCTTCTATGATCTTCAGGTTATCTTCCGAAACGCCCTGCTGATCTGCAAGCTCATAGGATATATACGAATTAATAAGAGAAGTCGTACCGTCTGTACCGCCTGTAAATCCGCTTAATGTGGAAGCTGATTTTATTCTGCTTACGGAGATCACCTCAGGTTTTTTACCGCTTTTTATTTCATCGGTAAAGCCCTTTGGGATAATAACGTAGCTTTTCATATCGTTTCCGCTGAACGGAGCTGCATAATCATCATTTTTAACAGATACTATTTTGACATTTGAGCCTTCTGTTATGAATGAATCCAGCATAGCGTTGGTGAAATCGGTATCATCAAGGTCGCAGATATTTATTTTCGGGTGAGAAGCCTCTTCGCTGATCTCAGCTGTTACAGACTGCATAACATTACCCATTATAACAAATATTGCCAGTGAAAAGATCAAAGAGAATACCATCTGAGCGTTAATAAGCTCGGAAAGTTCTTTTTTCAGGAGGTTAATGAACTTCATTCTCATTCACCACCCTTTCAAATACTTCCTCGAGATTAGGAGCGTTATAACGTTCCTTGAGCTCGTCTGTGCGGCCTGTTACCATGAGATGCCCTTTTGAGACTATACCCACGCGGTCGGAAACGAATTCTATCTCAAGCATATTGTGTGATGAGAGAAGGAAGGACATTCCTTCTTCTTCGGCGAGCTTTTTTATCATCTTGCGTATCTCGATAGCGTTGAGTACATCAAGACCGCTTGTAGGCTCGTCGAGTATTGCAAGCTTGGGCTTTGTCATTACAGCCCTTGCAAGGAGAAGCTTGCGTATCATGCCTCGGCTGTAGCTTCCGATCTTATCGTTCAGCCTGTCGCCGAGTCCGCAGATATTCTTCGCACGTTCGACGCAGGAGTTTATCCCGTCGATGTCGCTTGTGAAAAGACCTGCCATGAATCTCAGGTACTTTATACCTGTCATCTGCTTATATGCACCTGCCTCGTCGGGGAGGTAAGTGATACATTCCCTGACCTTTTCAGGAGACTTTATAACGCTGTGACCTGCCACGATGGCGTCACCGTCGGTAGGTTTCAGCAGTGTAGATATCATTCTGATAGTAGTTGTTTTGCCTGCGCCGTTTGGACCGATGAGAGCGAATATCTCTCCTTCGCCTATTTCAAAAGATATCTTATCAACAGCGAGGACTTTTGTGTACTGCTTTGACAGTCCCTTTACTTCAAGAACGTTTGCCAAGAATATCTCTCCTTATTAAATGGAGTTGAGTAGTGAAACTGTTACTTCTTTCTACACTTGTATCATAACATAAATAGCACCAAATGTCAATACAAAAAGTAGAATGTCGATAAGATTTTACAGTTTTTTAATATTCATGAAATTCGGGCATTAAATTAAAATAATGAGGCAAAAGTTCTTGTTATAACTTACAGTTTCTGAGTATGCTGATTGTTGAGTTTTATTGAAGATATTGATAATTTAGCTAAAATATCCATGGTAAAAAATATTATTTATTATACAGAAATATTGAATTTCTTGACAATAAACGATAAATTTGATATACTGATTTTGAAGGATATATGCAGTTTTGGCAAACTCTTTAACGGCTGTCCGTGCGCATAATTCCCAACGCAGGGAGATTGCGCTTTTTTATTTGTCACTCAGTGTATGAAAGGCGGTGAAAACTGGATGAAGAGAGCTTTCAGAGCCGCAGCTGCGGCTTTTATGACCTGTATTTTTGCATTGGGAAGCTCTGTGGGCGTGCTGAAAGCGGCTGCGGAGGCTGATGAGCCGTCGGCGGCTACTGCTGCGGCAATGGCTGAGGACTACTATCATATAGATGAGTCCGACATGAACATGACTGCATTCAGCGAGTATTACGACCTTCATTCAGCTGATATCCGTCCTGATGACGAGATATTTATAAAAGGAAGGGATTTTGTTTCCTCTGAGAATGGGGATATCTCATCGGGCAGCTACACCGACAGCAGCGGAGAAACACGAAACGGCGTATTGCTGTGGAACAGTGCGTCAGGCGAAGTGATTTATGAATTTGAAGCTGCCGAAGCAGGAGTATACGCCCTTGAAGTGAGCTACTGCCCTATGATATCGGTCAGCTCCTCCATAGAGTTGGAAATGGAGCTTGACGGCGAGATACCCTATGATACGGCTTCGAGGCTCTATCTCGGCAGAGTCTGGGTGAACGAGAAGGATATATATACCGACAGCCGTGGAAATCAGGTAAGACCCGCGCAGGTTCAGACCGAGATGTGGCAGAAATGCTTTTTCGGCGACAGGGACGGACTTTTCAGCGAGCCGCTGTTTTTCGCACTTGAAAAGGGAAAGCACACACTTAAACTCAGCTCAGAACGTGCACAGCTGGCGATCGAGAGCCTTTGTTTCAGAAATCCCGAAAAGCTGCCGTCCTACAGTGAGTATAGAGATTCCGTGGGAGCGAGCACAGCTCCCGAGGCAACCGCTTCAACAAGCTTCAAAATAGAGGGAGAAAAGGCTGTATACAAGTCAGATCCGACTCTCTATCCCACATATGACAATACAAGCTACCTTGCGTCGCCCTCAGACCCCTGCAAGGTGGTATACAATACCATAGGCAGCGGCAGCTGGCGAAAGGCACTTCAGTCGGCGACATGGGAAATACCTGCTGACAAGGTAGGCAGCGGCGGCTGGTATAAGATAGGCATAAAGGCGCGTCAGGATCAGATACGCGGTTTCTGTTCGGCAAGGCGCATATATATCGACGGCGAAGTACCGTGCAGCGAGCTTGACAGCGTGAAATTCCGTTATGATACGGACTGGTCTGTTGTAAGTCCCAAAAGCGGCGGAGATAATATTTACATATGGCTTGAGGGCGGCAAAGCCCACATCATCACCCTTGAGGCTGTGCCAAGCGATATCGGCGAGTATCTGCGCAGACTTGAGGGCTATGTGTCTGAGCTCAATACCTATTACAGAAAGGTACTGATGATAACGGGTCCTTCTCCCGATAAGTACACGGACTATTACGTACATGAGAAGATACCCGAATTAGTGGATAAATTCGGGTGCATCTCCGCGGAGCTGAAAGACGTGCAGAAAGGCATAGAAAAGCTTTCGGAGTCAAGGGGCTCTGAGGCTGCTGCACTGGAAAATATGGCGGTAATACTGGATAAATGCGTTGACAAGCCGCTGAAGATACCGTCTTATCTTTCACAGATAAAGGACAGCATAACCTCCCTTTCCGCATGGCTCAGGGATAACCGCGATCAGCCTCTTGAAGTGGACTATATCGAATTCGCAACAGCTGACCGTGATTTTACAAGCTGTGAAGAAAAGCTTGGCAAGTCACTGAAATTCGGCTTTGATGCCTTTATCGGCTCATTCTTTGAGGACTACACCACTCTTTCTGATGTTACGGAAGAGGACGCCATCGAGGTGTGGGTATCGCTTGGCCGCGATCAGGCTCAGGTAGTCAAGGAAATGACGGAAAATCAGTTCACTCAGGAAACGGGCATACCTGTCTCGGTAAATCTTGTGACAGGCGGCGTGGTCGAGGCTTCACTTGCAGGAAAAGGTCCTGATGTGGCATTATTCCTCGGTGGGGAATTCCCCGTCAATCTTGCCGCAAGAGACTTACTGGTGGATATATCGCAGTTTGACGACTATGAGGACGTAAAGCAGCGTTTCCAGAGAAATGCTATGACGCAGTACAGCTTCAACGGCGGCTGCTACGGACTGCCCATAAGTCAGAGCTTCCCCATGATGTTCTACCGAAAAGATGTGCTCACAGAGCTTGGATATACCTCGCCTCCCGAGACATGGGACAGGCTCATAGATATGCTGCCTGCGCTGCAAAGGAATTATATGTCGGTGGGACTTGTCCTGCCGCCGAATAATATTTCTCCTGCAACGGAAACGGGACATACCTTTGCGATGCTCATGCTGCAAAAGGGCGTTAACTATTATAATGAGGAGCAGACAGCTTCCACGTTCAATTCCATTGAGGCTGTACAGTCCTTTGAGGAGTGGACGGATTTCTATACGAAATACAGCTTCGAGCAGACCTATGATGCTTTCAGCAGGTTCAGAACAGGTGAATATCCTATAGTTATTGCCAATTACACCTTTTTCAATCAGCTTACGGCAGCATCTCCCGAAATAAGCGGTCTGTGGGACTTCTGTCCCGTACCTGCAACCGTAAGGGCAGACGGAACTGTTTCTCACGCCGCCAATTCCAACGGCGCAGGAGCTGTTATATTCAAAAAGGTGAAGAATAAGGAAAATGCATGGAAATTCATCAAGTGGTTCACCGATACGGATACACAGGTGCAGTATGCATCGCAGATAGAGGGACTTCTTGGTACTATGGGACGTTTTGATACCGCGAATGTTGAGGCACTGGGACAGCTCTCATGGTCTGAGGACGAGCTTGCAAGACTCCGCGCACAGCAGCAGGAGCTTGAGGAGATACCGATAATACCTGCGTCCTACGCTGTTACGCGAAATATAATGAATGCTTTCAGAGAGACTATCAACGAAAAGGCAAATCCCCGTGATACGCTTATATGGTACAACAGGGACATCAACGAGGAAATAACCCGAAAACGCAAAAATCTTGGTTTGGATTAAATCTGTAGGGACGACCATTGGTCGTCCGCCGTGAATATCGTTTGTTGCAAACGGACGCCCGATGGGCGTCCCTACAATGAGCTAAAGGTTAAACAGAAAGGAGTGTGAAGAATGGCGGTAAAATCTCAAAAGCGCGGCAAATGTGAGCTTTGGCGCGATATAAAGAAGAACAAAGCCTGCTATGGCATGATAGCACCGTTTATGATATTCTTTATCATATTTACAATAATCCCTGTAGTTATGTCGCTGCCTATGGGCTTTACCGATTTTAATATGGTACAGCCGCCGAAATTTGTAGGACTTTCAAATTTCACCACACTCTTTCTTTCGGACAAGATATTCATGAAGTCCATAAGGGTCACACTGGTCTTTGCACTGCTCACAGGACCTGTCAGTTATGTGCTGTGTTTTTTGCTGGCATGGCTCATAAATGAGATGCACCCGAAGCTGAAAACAGTTTTCACGCTCATATTCTATGCTCCGTCTATGGCTAATGTATATACGGTTTGGCAGCTCATATTCAGCGGCGATATGAATGGCTATGTGAACTCTTTCCTCATAAATCTCGGTATTATAAATTCCCCTGTACAGTGGCTCACGGACGGAAGATACGTCCTTGGAGTAACTATAGTTGTACAGCTGTGGATATCTCTCGGAGCAGGCTTCCTTGCACTTCGTGCAGGCTTTCAGAATATTGACCGCTCCATGTATGAAGCAGGTGCTATCGAGGGTATACGCACACGCTGGCAGGAGCTTATATACATAGTTATACCGTCAATGGGACCTCAGCTCATGTTTGCGGCTGTGATGCAGATAGTAAGCTCTTTCACAGCAGGTACAGTTGCACAGAACCTTGTAGGCTTCCCGAGTACGGACTATAAGGCTCATACGATAATGACACACGCATTTGATTACGGCTGGCAGCGTTTTGAAATGGGCTATGCCTCGGCGATATGCATGGTGCTCTTTGTTGCCATGTTCGCCTGCAGCAAGCTCATAAACAAGGTGCTGGGCAAGTATATGGACTGAGGAGGCGAAGCTGTGGCACAGGTAAATACTGCGAAGCTTCACGCTTCCAACAGACAGGCAGGCAGAAAGATAGGCGGAAGTGTGGCTATATTCCTGCTTTTAGCTATTCTCGGACTTTTTATGGCTCTGCCCATATATTTTACTATCGTTATGTCCATAAAGCCCATAGAGGAGCTTTTTGTGTTCCCGCCCAAGCTTTATGCGGCTCGTCCTACCCTTGACAATTTCAGGGATATGTTCAGGGTACTGCATCAAAACCGCGTACCTTTTTCACGTTACGTGTTCAACAGCGTTTTTGTAACGGTAACAGTAACGGTACTGCAATGCTTTTTCTCGTCTATGGCTGCATTTGTACTGGCAAAGTGCAAATTTCCCGGCGGAAAGATAATAAACGGAATAATCGTGGTTGCGCTTCTCTATCAGAGCAACGTTATCTACATCATGCAGTATATCGTAATGGCGAAAATGCACATGATAGATACCTATATGGCACTTATTTTCCCTGCTATAGCCTCGCCTATGGGACTTTTTCTCATGCGCCAGTCTATAAGTCAGGTGCCCGATTCCATGATAGAAGCGGCAAAGGTGGACGGAGCAGGGCTTTTCCGTATATGCTGGCAGGTGGTAATGCCAAACCAGAAGCCTGCGCTTATGACACTTATCATATTCGCATTTCAGGGTGCATGGAATATCCAGACAGGCTCAGTTGTGTTCAGAGAAGAGTACAAGACCCTGCCGACTGTTGTAAGTCAGGCTGCGGCTTCGGGACTTGCAAGGGCAGGCGTTGCAATGGCAGCAGCTGTGTTCCTGCTGATACCGCCAATAGTTATATTTATGCTTGCGCAGAGACAGGTCATCGAAACTATGGCTCATTCGGGTATTAAAGAGTGATTAGTTTTTAGTGGTTAGTGATTAGTGTAGGGGCTAGTTCCACTCGCCCGCAAATAACAAACAGCAGTATGTTGGGGCGCACAGCGTGCGCCCGTATGAAATACATTTGAAAATTGTAGGGACGACCATTGGTCGTCCGAATTATCAAAATACCGCGGCGGACGCCCAATGGGCGTCCCTACAGAAGGAAGTGAAGCAAATGAAGTCAAAACTGAAAAGATGTATCACAGCAATGGCTGCATTTGCTGCACTTGCTTCCTTTGGAGCTGTCTCAGCAGCCGCAGGCGAGCCCTATGACTCATATAACTACGACCGCTGGGGCGAGGCTGTGCCCTCGCAGGCAGGCTTTTCGGCTGAGCGTTCCGTATCGGGCTATGACCTCGGTGTGGGAGCTTTTGACAGTCCCAGTGATATATTCTGCGACCATGAGAACGTCTTCTATATCGCAGATACGGGAAATAACCGCATAGTAGCTGTTAACTCTGATTTTGAAAGCGCTGTAAAGGTGTACGACAGTTTCACTATGCCCGACGGAACGGAAACGCCTATGAATAAGCCTATGGGAGTGTTTGTTTCGGCTGAAAACGATCTGATGTATATTGCTGACAGCGACAACGCCCGCGTACTTATTTCCGATAAGGACGGAAATGTGCAGGGAATGATAACGAAGCCGACTTCCGAGGTGTACGACCAGAAAAGGACATTTCTGCCCCAGAGAGTCATTGCGGACAAGGCAGGAAATGTATACGTAGTTCTCGGCAATATAACCACAGGCGCGGCTATGTTCGCTCCTGACGGCAGCTTTATGGGTTTTTACGGAGCTAACCGCGTAGAGCCTACTGCCAAGATAGTAAGCAACTATATAAGAAGCATATTCATGTCAGATGAGAAGAAGGCGCGCAGAACAAGAACTGTTCCCACAGGTATTACAAGCTTTGATATCGACGGTGACTTTATTTTCACCTGTACCTCTTCGTCTACACAGACTACTGATACGGTCAAGAAGCTCAATGCCGCAGGAAATAACATCTTTGCGGATCTTGACCTGTCTTTCGGAGACTATAAGCCTGTTTACGATACTTCACAGAATAAGGTGCTTTCGCCTGCTATAGTGGATATAGATGTGGCTGAGGACGGCTGTATAAACTGCCTTGATTTCACCACAGGCAGAGTTTTTCAGTACGACGAGGACTGCAACCTGCTGTTCATTACAGGTGCTGCTGCAAAGCAGACAGGCGGCTTTGATCATGCAGCGGCTATCGAGTCCCTTGACAATGACCTGTATGTACTTGACTCCTCAAAGGATACTGTGACAATATTCAGGGAGACTTCCTTCGGAAAGGCAGTCCACAAGGCAGCTGCACTATATAATGCAGGATATTACGAGGAAGCTCTTGAGCCGTGGCAGGACGTTCTCAAACGTGACGGAAACTACAACAGAGCCTATATTGGTATAGCTTCTGCACTTCTGCGCAAGGGCGACTACAAGGGCGCGATGAAGTACGCGAAGCTCTCCGACGCAGGAGATATTTACAATAAGGCTTTCGAGGGATACCGCAGAGAGTTCCTGAGAGAGCATTTCACAGCTATAGCCGCAGGACTTGTTATACTTATAGCAGGAGCTGTAACTTACGGCAAGTTCAGGAAAAAGCGCAGAGCAGGGACGGCTGCTGACAAAATATCGGAAAAGGAGGAGAAGCAGGCATGATGGATCTTACTCAGAAGCAGTGGGTAAAGTATGCAGTAACTCACCCGTTTGAGGGCTTTGAGGATATGCGCTGGAAAAAGTCGGGCTCTGTGAAAATAGCCATGTGCATTATAGTTCTTCTCTTTTTCGGACAGATAGCCTATGGCAGGCTTTACGGCGCACAGTTTTTCATAAGCAACGACAAGACCTTCAATATTATCCCGTACATCGTGCGGAGCTTTGTGCTCTTTGGTGCATGGGTCATCGGGAACTGGGCGGTGTGTACTCTCCTTGACGGTGAGGGCACTCTTAAAAACATTTTTATATACAGTGCCTATGCGCTTATCCCCTATGTGGTGCAGCTTTACATAAATGTGGGGCTTTCGCATATACTCATACGCGACGAATACATTTTCATGCAGCTTGCAGAGATAATAGGCACGGGCTGGACAGTGCTGCTGCTGTTTTCGGCTGTGAAGTCGGTGCACCAGTATTCCCTCGGCAAGACCGTATTTGCGGTAGTTCTTACCATTGCAGCGATGCTGATAATGCTTTTCCTGCTTGTGCTCTTTATGTCGCTGATACAGCAGGTATACATATTCATATCCACTATCTACACCGAGCTGTCCTACAGGGCAAGAGTCTGAGGGGGCGGCATTATGGGCAATATAAGAAAGCTTTTGCTGTGCCTTCTTGCTGTATCCTCTGTGACTATCTCAGGCAGGACTTTAGCTGCGGAAGATGATATTGAGTTTTCCGCTGAAACTTCCGAGGCTGACGGTGTAGAAGCCGAAAAGACCAAACGCTCGGAAACAGTGGAGAAAGCGGAGCTGTCCGCAGAGGACGCTGAGAAGTATCTGACTAAAATAGGCTCTTCCGACGGCTATGACATATACCGCAAGGATAAGGACTTCGATGATAAGCTGTGGGAGTCCATCGGCGGAAAGCCCAAAAGCAAAAAGGACTATAACGACGAGCAGCAGATCATGGCAGATAAGATAGACGAGCTTAAAAAGCTTGGGGAGCTTGTGGCAATTGATACAAAGACAGGCAAGGCAGCTGCTTCATTCAAAAGCGGCAGCAAGTGCGATGATGGAAAGCTGTGGTTAAGCGATGCAGGCAGATTTTTCGTCATTACCGATGAAGATGCTGCAAAGGTCGTGCGAGTAAGACAAATAATCTCTTCCCTTGACAGCAAATACGCATTCCTGTCTGCTGACGTGAAAACGCTGGAGCTTCTGCAAAAGGACCTGAAAAAGCCCGATATCACTCTCTCATACAGCGGAAAAGAGGACGGCAAAAAGGTCTATAAGGCTGAAAGCGGCGAATTTGCGTGGCTAACTGCTGACGGCAGCCATTTTCTCGGCGTTTTCAGATACGGTGCGGAAAATGACAAATTCCGCATGATAGTTGACGACAGAAGCGCCATATTCGGCATTGAAAATAAGGATACAGGTTATATATGGTGGTCGTCGCCCCTTGAAGCAGCACAGGACAAAACTGCCACATCGCTGCTTGCAGATGAACTCAGGTCATCGAATATGCTGAGGTACGGTGTACCTCTGAGCCGCTCGGGAAACAATATGCTCAGGTCGGGCAGCGAGAGCGACTGCAAGTTTACTGTCAGCGATATCAAAGACGGCATACGTGTGGTATATAACTACGAAAAGGCAGGCTTTAAGTTCCCTGTGGAGTATACTCTTGAGGACGACCATTTAAAGGCAAGCGTCAAGGTATCTGAAATAGAGGAGAGCAAAAGCGCCAATATCGCTACGGAAATGACTGTGCTTGGCTGTTTCGGAGCAGCTTCCGATAAGGAGGAGGGCTATTTTGTTATCCCTGACGGAAGCGGCGCACTTGTAAGGTTCAACAACAACCGCTCTACCCAGACAAATATATATCAGCAGAGAGTTTACGGAAACGATGTTACGGCTGTACCTCAGACTAAGGGAGCTGTTACGGAGCAGATATACCTGCCCGTTTACGGCATAGTCAAGGAGGATAACGCACTGCTTGCAGTTGCGGCTAAAGGCGACTCAAATGCCTATATCACGGCAAATGTGTCAAAGCAGTCCAACAGCAGCTATAATATATGCAGATTTACATTCATTCTCCGCGCAATGGACAGCTTCTATATGTCGGGCAGCAGCAATGAGCGATATACCGTCTTTGAAAAGGGCGCTATAAAGTCTGACGATATAGAGATGCTGTACTATCCTATCTCGAAAAAGGGTGCGGACTATACAGACATAGCTGCTCGTTACAGACAGTACCTCATGGAGGAGCAGGGAGTCACAAAGAAGTGCACTGCCGACAGCTCTGCCCTGTATCTGGGACTGTACGGCGGTACTATGAAAAAGAAGAATATCCTCGGCATACCCGTTGATATGAAGACCTCCGTAACCGATTATGCTCAGGCAGCTGATATAATCGGCGAGCTCAGCGGCAAGAGCGTTGAGGATATGGTAATATCCTACAGCAACTGGACAAATGACGGCATGAAAAATAAGGTGGACACCGATGCAGAACCGTCGGGAAAGCTGGGCGGCAAAAGCGGCTTCAGGAAGCTTACCGACCTTATAGACAAAAACGGATATGCTTTTTATCCTGTCTCTGACAACAGGGATTTCCTTTCGGGCAACGGTTATTACTCCTTTACGGATACGGCTGTGAGAGTTTCGGGAGCGTATTCACAGATAGTCAGCTACGACAGGGCTTACGGCATACCTGACGGCTTCCGAAAGAATATGTCTCTGCTTTCGCCAAGCTATTACAGCAAGGTTTTCGGCGATATGGCTGACAGCTACTCAAAGGCTGACCTTGACGGCGTATCTCTTGCAAGTCTTACGACTTCGCTTTACGGAGACTACGGCAAGAAGAACATCTCACGCGCCAAAGCCGAGAAAATGCTTACGGACAGCTATAGTAAGATAGACGATAAACTCAGCGGCGGCATACTTGCAGAGGGCGCAAATGCCTATGCGCTGCCATATGTGAGCTGTATAACCGATGTTCCAAACAGTTCGAGCAGATTTGATATGTTCGATGAGGATATACCCTTCTATCAGCTGGTGCTCCACGGACTTATACCCTATTCCACAAGAGCCGTGAACGGCGACCCAGACCCCGAAAAGCTCATGCTTATGGCTGCGGCTGCGGGAAGTGATCTCAGCTTTGATATGATATACGAGGAGACAAGTCTCCTTAAAGATACCGAGTTTGACTGGCTTTATTACGCAGATCACAGGTACTGGACGGATACTGCCGCGAAGTATTACAGTCTTGTAGAGCCGGTGCTGAGAAAGGTGTCGGACAGCTTCATCGAGGACTACAGCGTTGACGGAGATATAATAACAAGTGAATACGAAAACGGCACAGTCATAAAGGTAGATATGAAAAATCGAACTATCGACTGCGGAGCTGTGCATATAGAGCTTTCAGAGGAAGGGGGGGACAGTTACTGATGAGCGTAAAAGCAGAAGCTTCTGCGGATAAAAAATGCCGCAGAATGTCATATGAGCGAAAAAAGTCGCTGTACGGCTATGGATTTATCGGTCTGTGGTTGGTGGGAACTGTTATATTCTTCCTTATCCCCCTCGGAAAGTCACTGTGGTACTCATTCAGTGATGTTACAGTAGACCCGGGGACGCTGAAAACAAGATTTACAGGGCTGGATAACTACTTCAGCGTTCTTTCCGAGGATCCTTATTATACGGAATATCTCGGAGATACCCTCATCGAGACATTATGGAAAACGCCGCTGATCCTTATTTTTTCGCTGTTCATCGCTGTGCTGCTGAACCAGAAGTTCAAGGGCAGGACGCTTGCAAGAGCTGTTTTCTTCCTGCCTGTAATAATCGCTACCGGTCCTGTTTTCAAGATAATCAGCGGAGATATGGATTCTACGGGCAATTCGGGTGCACAGCAGTTCTCGACCATGTTCTCTGTAGATCTTGTAGGGGAGCTTATGCAGTTTCTCGGCATATACGGCATCAGCGACAGAATGAGCAGTATCATCTCGGCTGTTGCGGATAATATCTTCGGCATCGTCTGGAGCTCCGGCATACAGATACTTCTGTTCCTTGCGGCTTTGCAGAATATACCTTCATCTGCAAGAGAAGCTGCACAGCTTGAGGGAGCTACTGCATGGGAGTATTTCTGGAAGATAACCTTTCCCTATGTAAGTCCGTTCATACTTGCAAATCTTATCTTTACCATAATAGATTCCTTCACCAACCCTATGAACAGCGTTATGAACCGTATCGTATCCATGAAAAATGAATGGGAATTCGGCGCGGCTTCGGCAATGGCGTGGATATACTTTATCATAGTCCTTGCGGTCATATCTGTTATTGCAGGTATGGTGAGACACCTGATATATTACGAAAACGACTGAGGAGGGATATAAATGGACGATGTTACTGCCGCTGTCAGAACGGAAGATTCTGATAAAAGCCTCAGCCGCGGAAAAAAGCGCAGGCTCCGTATGGAGAATATGTCGGCAGGCGAGAGAGCCTACCTCAGACGTAAGGCTGTAAAGGACAGGATATGGCCGCTTTTCAGATTCATTATCCTTGTGGGACTGGGCTTCGTTATACTGTATCCCCTTATTTATATGATAAGCTGCGCTTTCAGAGAGAGGGGAGACATGAGCGACCCTACTGTAATGTGGATACCGCGGCATTATACTCTTGATATCATCAGAGAGACTATAGATGCAATGGACTACTGGGACACGCTAAAAAATACAGTGCTGCTGAATATAGGCTGCTCACTAGTGCAGGTGGTCTCATGCGCCATTACAGGCTACGGCTTTGCAAGATTTAAGTTCAGGGGCAAGAAGCTGCTTTTCGGTGTCGTTATAATGATGATACTTGTGCCGACTCAGGTAATATCCCTGTCGCTGTATACCCAGTTCAGATACTTCGGTATAAAGGGGCTGTTTTCGGTAAATCTCATTGACAGCAGGCTGACCATGTATCTTCCTGCAATGACTGCTAACGGCATACGTGCAGGTCTTATGATACTTATTTTCAGGCAGTTCTTCAAGGGACTCCCACGTGAGCTGGAGGACGCAGCTTATATTGACGGCTGCGGACCTTTTATGACCTTCGTGAGAGTAATGGCTCCCAATGCCGTACCTGCGTTCCTGACAGTGTTCCTGTTCTCGGTAGTATGGTACTGGAACGACTATTATGTGAGCAACACATTCTTTACCGCTCCGAAAACAGTTGCGCTGATGCTTACAAATCTGGACAGTCAGCTGAAAATGAAGCTGTTCAACGATCCGTCGGTACAGATAAGTCTGCGTGAGCAGATCGTATGGAAGGAAGCAGGCTGTCTGCTTTCCATAGCTCCCGTACTGCTTATGTACGTGTTTCTGCAAAAGCACTTCACCGAGGGTATTGAACGCTCGGGTATAGTTGGCTGAATGATATCCGTCTTTCGTGACCTTTTATGTGAAAATAAGGTCATGAAAGACGGATTTTTTTATTGACATCGGGCGAAAAACAGCGTATAATTGAAATATATTATTTGTTCGGAGCAAACCTATGAAAAAAATATTCAGACCTGCGGGTGTTTTTCTGAGAGCTGTTCCTCATTTCCTTGTATTTGAACTTATATTCAAGCTCATGCTGCTTGGCATAGGAACGCCTGTGCTTACGCTCCTTCTCAAGCTAACGATGAAGCTTTCGGGAATAAACTACCTTAATGACGAAAATTTATTGATCTATTTAAAGCATCCTGCGACGATAACCGTCATTATCGTCATGCTTTTCTTTTATGCCTTTTTCTCTTTTGTGGAGCTGTCTGCGCTGGCGGCGTGCTTTTCCTGCTTTGAGAAAAAGCAGCGTATCTTTACGGGCGGAATGTTCCGCACGGGCATCAAGTCTTTCGTAAAGGCTTTCAAGGGAGCGGGAATACTCTCGTTCCTCGGATATATGGCTGTAATGCCGCTGGCACAGTTCTCACTGTCGTCAGGTATGTTCATGGCGCCTCTCATGCCTGTGCTGAAAAGGATATTCTCCTCTGTCAGCGGTATCGGAGCTGTGGCGGCGTATGTACTGATACAGCTGCTGTTCATAATGTTTATCATAAGCGGCTGTTACAGCATACACTATCTTGTGCTTACAGGCTCTTCATTCAATGAATGCCTTAAAAAGAGCAGGGCAAAAATGAAAGGTCAGCGTTTCAAGATGATATTGATGCTGCTTGGTTTCAGCCTTGCTGTTGTAGCGCTCATCGCTATAGCCACATTCGGAATAAGCTTCATTATCGTATACGCTGTCAAGGGATTGAAGGCAAATGCCGCTTTCGGAACTTCGCTGAGGATACTGCGCTATGCGTGGAACGTATTTACAGCCATATCGGCGTTTGTTTCTGCGCCTATGGTAATGTGCTGGCTCACTCATAAATTTATGAGCGACAATGCAGGCGAGGATTTTGATCTCCCGAATAAGAGAGAGTACAAAATGCGCCTCAGACACAGTATAATCATCGTTGTTGTGCTTATTTCGTCAGCCATCGTGATGAATCTTTCCTACTTCAAGGCTCTGTATCAGGGCAATGTAAACGTTAATGTTGGCGTCCTTACCCGTACACAGGTAAGTGCGCACAGAGGCTTTTCGCGTATCGCCCCCGAAAATACCATTCCCGCATTTCAGGCAGCTGTTGACTGCGGAGCAGACTATATCGAGCTCGATGTGCAGCTTACGGCAGACGACCAGCTGGTAGTATTCCATGATGACCGTATTGACCGTACTACCGACGGAAAGGGAATGCTGAAGAACTATACCTATGAACAGCTTCAGCAGTTCTCGGCAGGCTCATGGTTCAGCAAGGACGGCGAATTCGATGATGTGAAGATACCGCTCCTTACAGAGGTGCTTGATCTTGTGGGAGATGACATCATGCTCAACATAGAGATAAAGCGCTCGGGAGACCCGAAAAAGACCGCTGAACACGTAGTCGAGCTGATAGAGGAGTATGGCATAGTCAATTCCTGCTATATCACTTCCTTTTCTTATCCCGCCCTCAAGAAGGTCAAGCAGCTCAATTCAAAGATAAAGACGGGCTTTATAGCTAATCTTTCCACGGCTACATCTTATTCCCGTCTGCCTTACATAGACGCAGTCAGCATGAATTACCTCTTTGTGAATCAGAGCGTTGTCAATTCCGCTCACCATAACGGAAAGCGTATATTCGTCTGGACGGTCGACCGACAGAAAGATGTTCAGCAGATGATGGCTCTGGGCGTGGACAATATCATCACAAACCGTCCCGACAAGGCACTCGAAGTCGTTGACTCAAAGAAGGTCGGTGATACTGTACTGACCGTGCTGAAATATATTTTCGGAAGCTGAGAGTTTTCGCGGAGTTGTACGTCTAATAAAAGACAGACGTAATTTTTGATTGACATAATATGTATTATAGGATATAATGTAACAGTGAGTTTATTTTTGCATTATTCAGAATAACTAAGGAGGTCCGACAAAATGGGCAGTAAAAAAAGTCCCGAAACCACCGAAAAAGAAAAATCGGAGGCGAAGGTAAGCAAAGCTGCCGGTGACAAGATCAGCGGCAAGGAGAAAACGAAAAAGACAGAAAAAGGCACGGCTGCGGCAGCGGCTCCTGTAAAACCGTATTTTGCGGGAATAGACATAGTGAAGATACTTGCGGTATTCCTTGTAGTAAGCGTACACTTCTTCCTGTATAACGGCTTCTATTACGAACCGCTCACCAATTCCTCTGCGCTTGGACCTATAGCTTTCCGCTGGCTGGCTTATATATGCGTTCCGCTGTTTATGATAGCAACGGGATACCTTATGAAGAACAAGACATTCAGCGCGAAATACTATACGGGACTTATAAAGATAATCGTTATCTATATCTTAATAAGTATTCTGTGTATCAAATTCAAGGAACATCACTTCCATGAAGAATTTGACGGTTGGAAGCTGCTTAAGGGATATATAGATACGTATACCAATGCTCAGTACGGCTGGTACATCAATTATTACATTGCTATATTCCTCTGTATCCCGTTTCTTAATCTTGCATTCAACGGCTGCAAGACCAATAAGCAGAAATTCGCACTTGTTTTTACAGTTACTATGCTGACCATAGTCGCAAGAAGCTTCTATCTCGGATTTGAGCAGAATGATCAGGTGAGAGCACTTCCTGATTACCTCAGCGGTGCATGGCCTGTTGCATATTACTTCACAGGTGCATTTGCACGTGATTGTCCGCCTAAGAGATGCATACGCAATAAGGCTATAATCTTTGCCGTGCTTTGCCTTGCAACATGGTTCATCACATACAGCACTTACAAGCAGTCTCTTGCTGATGAGATAAACGATCATCACTTTGTTTCGTGGCACTTCAACGACTACGGTACATATCCCGTATATGTAATGGCTACTTGTGTATTCCTGCTGCTCTTTGACATCACGACTACAAACAAGGGCGTGAAATTTGTTCTCAGACAGATCTCCGGTGTTACACTGTCGCTTTATATGATCTCTTATATCTTTGACAATATGTTCTACGGCGGTTGGCAGATGAACGATACAAGCGTCCGCCATCAGGGCTTCTGCGAGAAGTATCTGGAAGTCGGAGAGCGTCTTGCTCACTGGTATGAGATAGTGCCAAAGGTATTCCTGTGCTCACTTATATGCGCTATCATTATCCATAAGCTTTATGACGGTGCAGCATTTCTTGTTAAGCAGGGGATCGAAGCTATAAAGGCAGAAAAAGCTGCAAGAGAAGAATAATTTTATCAGTTCCCGAGGGCACTTCTGCTTTCGGGAATTCTTGCGTAATGGGAGAAAACAAATATAGTTAAAATAAAAATATCGTTCATTAAAAATTTACAAATACAATTCCTGTAAATCCTTGATTTATCCCTTTATATATGATATAATTGATTACGTTGAGTGCGCTGATATGCGCACTGACTGCAGAAGATATGCGTTGAAGCGGAAGGTTGCTGTCGGTATGACAGGTAATTTCCGTGGAGTATGTCCGATTTTAAACCGGGCGATTGGGATATCGAACACAGTTTGTGGTTATTCTTCACGCAGCTTGCGTATGCGTGAACTATGCTCTTTTTGTGCTCAAATATTGCTAAGACCGCTCGGAAAACACCAGTTTTTCGAGTTTTTTTGTCAGATAAAGCATGAAACACACGGAAACGTGTGAATATCTCATATCTGCGTCCCCGTAATCAATTTCAAGGAGGCGAAAATAATGGCAGTCAACGAAAAAATCAGATTCAAGATCAAGGGTTACGATCATGCTACAGTTGATATTGCAGCAGCTAAGATCGTTGAGGCAGCTAAGAGAAGCGGTGCAAGAGTTTCAGGACCTATCCCGCTCCCTACAGATAAGGAAGTTGTTACTATCCTTCGTGCTGTACACAAGTACAAGGACAGCCGTGAGCAGTTCGAGATGAGAACTCACAAGAGACTCGTAGACGTTATCCGTCCTACAGAAAAGACAACTGCTGCTCTTGATAAGCTTGAGATCCCCGCAGGCGTAGACGTAGTAATGGAGGTTAAGTGATTAACCGATATCTCGCTTGAGAGTACCGCTCGGGAAGCGGAATGACGGTGATCCGTCGGTCAAGTTGATGTGTAAATCATCAACCAATAACCTAACAGGAGGAAAAGAAAATGCAGAAAGGCATTATCGGCAAGAAGATCGGTATGACTCAGATCTTCGACGAAGCAGGAAAAGTTG